>MDTE01034908.1_pt1 | contig 14215 bp, 20 predicted proteins | sample 811231 | NCBI WGS metagenome assembly MDTE01 (sample SAMN05326651, study PRJNA326480) | marine metagenome | isolation source: seawater | place: Indian Ocean: Red Sea | collected 2010 | reverse complement strand
GATTTCAAAAATTGGAAATATTTCATCGGGTGCTCAAAAATCACAAATTATTGATGAAAAAGGGAATAAAATTGCCATTAAAAATAAAGGTCATTTTCACAATTTTTAAAACTTATTTATTGCCTTTTATAGCCTTTTTTGTATTGTCCGATTTTTAAAAACTAACAACCAACAACTTAATTAAGGTTAATATGAACTCAACCATCGAAACTATTCTTTTATATACTATTGGTGCTGGATTATTATCTATTGTTTATGGATATTTAACTGGAAAAAATATTTTAAATTCAAGCGCAGGAAATTCTAAGATGCAAGATATTGCATCAGCGATACAAATTGGTGCGAAAGCTTATCTCGCAAGACAATACAAAACAATTGCTATTGTAGGTGTTGTAGTATTAGTTATTGTGAGTTTTGCTTTTAGTATTCTTGTTGGTTTAGGTTACCTTATTGGTGCAGCTTTATCAGGTATAGCTGGATATGTTGGAATGTTAGTTTCGGTTCAAGCTAATGTTAGAACTGCTGAAGCATCTAGAAAAGGATTGTCTAGTGGTTTATCAGTAGCTTTCAAATCTGGAGCCGTTACTGGAATGTTAGTTGCTGGCTTAGCCTTATTATCAATAGCTGTTTATTATTATTTATTATTAAAATTTAATGTTGATGAGAGAGAAATTGTAAATGCATTAGTTGCGCTTGGGTTTGGTGCATCACTAATTTCTATCTTTGCTAGGCTTGGTGGGGGTATTTTCACTAAAGGTGCTGATGTTGGAGCTGATTTAGTTGGAAAAGTAGAGGCTGGTATACCAGAAGATGATCCAAGAAATCCTGCAGTAATTGCAGATAATGTGGGTGATAATGTTGGAGATTGTGCTGGAATGGCCGCGGATTTATTTGAAACCTATGCAGTAACAATTGTTGCAACAATGGTCTTATCATCAATCTTTTTTCCTGGAGATATGTCTATGATGATATATCCATTAACAATTGGAGGAGCATGTATATTAACCTCAATAATTGGAACTTTTTTTGTAAAATTAGGTAAAAGTAAAAATGTTATGGGGGCCTTATATAAAGGCTTTATTGTATCTGCCTTAGCTTCGCTAGCTATTCTTTATCCAGTTACTGATTTTGTCCTTGGTTTAGATAATTATTACAATCTTAATAATAAATCATTTTCAGGAATGAGTTTATATTATTGTGGTGTTATTGGATTAATTATAACTGGTTTGTTAATTTGGGTAACTGAGTATTATACTGGAACTAATTATAGACCAGTGAGAAGTGTTGCTAATTCATCTACAACAGGACACGGGACAAATGTAATTCAAGGTTTAGCAATCTCATTAGAAGCAACGGCCATACCAGCATTAATTATTGTAACCGGGATTTTATTAACTAATCATATTGCTGGTCTTTATGGTATAGCTATTGCTGTCACAACTATGTTGGCATTAGCAGGGATGGTTGTTGCCTTAGATGCATATGGACCGGTAACAGATAACGCTGGTGGAATAGCAGAAATGTCAAAATTACCAAACAATGTAAGAAAAACTACTGATGCATTAGATGCAGTTGGTAATACTACAAAAGCAGTTACTAAAGGTTATGCCATAGGATCCGCAGGTTTAGGTGCTCTTGTTCTTTTTGCAGCTTATACTGAGGATATTAAACATTTTTCAAAAGTAGCAGGATCAAAGCTAGAGGGTATTGTTGTGACCTTCGATTTATCAAATCCTTATGTGGTAGTGGGTTTATTAATTGGAGGAATGTTGCCGTATTTGTTTGGCTCTATGGGTATGCAAGCTGTAGGTAGAGCGGGTGGCTCAGTTGTAATAGAAGTTAGAAGACAGTTTAAGAAATACCCAGGGATAATGAAAAAAAAAACAGAAGCCAGATTATGCTAAATTAGTCGACTTACTGACTGTTGCTGCAATAAAGGAAATGATTATTCCATCATTATTACCTGTTTTATCTCCAATAGTTTTATATTTTATTATTTTTGCAATAGGGGGTCAGGTTGCTGCATTAGCAGCTGTCGGTGCGATGTTATTAGGAGTTATTATAACTGGATTATTCGTGGCGGTATCTATGACAGCCGGTGGTGGTGCATGGGATAATGCAAAAAAATATATTGAAGATGGTAATCATGGTGGTAAAGGATCTGAAGCTCATAAGGCAGCAGTTACAGGTGATACAGTAGGAGACCCTTATAAAGATACTGCTGGACCAGCTGTTAATCCTATGATTAAAATTACTAATATTGTAGCGTTATTACTATTAGCTGTAATTGCTGGATAGAGATTATTTTTGTATTCTTTTTTTACCAAGAGGATCATCAATTTTCTGTCTAACAGAACTCAAAAAACTGTAAATGAATGATTTTTTTTCATAATTAATACCAGTTTGTGATTGATCAAAGTCTATTTTTTTCATGTCATCTTTATTATAAAATTTTTTACTCAAAAGAATCCCGCTATTATCAATTTCTAAAACTAAAACATTGTTTGTAAGCAATTCTTTTTTGCCGAATCTCGTTAATTTAGAACTACTTGTTTTTCTTTCTATATAGATAAATATATCATTATCAAATGTACTTTTAGTTGATGGAGGGCCCATTAATTGAACAATATCATTTTTGTTAGTATAATTAATCTTTAATTTTGTTTGTTTTTTTTCTAAATTATGAACACCATGATGATTAACAATTTTATTTAACGAACAACTTGATATTAAGAGTAATAAAAGTATTAATGTTTTTTTCATGCAATCAGAATATTTAAATTTTTATAATAATTTAATAAAATTAACCACAAATAAATTTCTGTATAAAGGTATTTTGAATAAACAGGATGTTTTTGGAGATAGACTTACTTTATTTTTGATTCATTTTGCTTTTATTTTAAAAGAATTTAAAAAACCCGACAATGAAAAAATATTACAGGAATTATATGATTTTAATTTTCGTCAACTCGAACTAAGTATAAGAGAAATAGGATATGGAGATCAATCTATTAATAAAAAAATGAAAGATTATATTAATCTTTTTCATGCCATTGTATCAGAAATCCATTTTTGGAATAAGCTAGAATATAAAGATAAAGAAAAAAAACTATTATTGTTTTTAGATAATTTTGAAAATATTAACTATTTAGTAGATTATTTTGAGGAATTTAAAGCTAAATTATCAAAAAATACTTTGAATTCTTATTTAAAAAGTGTAAGTAATCTTTAATTATGGCAGTACCAAAGCGCAAACAAACTCCATCTAGAACTGGAATGAGAAGAGCAAAAAATATGAAATTTTCATCCAAAAATATTGTTGAGGATAAAAAGTCAGGAGAATATAGGCTATCTCATCATATAGATTTAAAAACAGGTATGTATAAGGGTCGTCAAGTTTTAGATCCTAAAGAATAATTTTAAATCAAATTTATTATGTCAAATAATATTAAAATTGCAGTTGATGCAATGGGTGGTGATAATTCACCAAAAAAGATTATTGATGGAATTATTCACCATAATCAATCAAATCAAAATGTTTTTTATAAAATTTTTGGTGATGAGGAGAAGATTTCAACACATATAAGAAAAAAAATTAATAAAAATAATTACGAAATCATAAATACGCTCAACAAAGTCTCTAGTGAAGATAGTCCCTTAGAGGGTGCAAAAAAAGGTAAAGATACCAGTATGTGGCTTGCTATAGAAAGTGTAAAAAAAAAGGATTGTGATATTGTAATCTCTGCAGGAAATACTGGTGCTCTACTTGTGATATCTAAATTAAATTTAAAAATGTTAGAAAATATTGACAAACCAGCTTTATCAGCACTATGGCCAAACAAAAAAGGAATGAGTGTGGTTTTAGATTTAGGAGCAAATATAGAATGTAGTTCAAAAAATTTATTTGATTTTTCTATAATGGGAGCTTCGTTATATAAATCGTTATATCCTAAAGAAACACCTAACGTGGCCTTATTAAATATTGGTTCTGAAGAATTAAAAGGTAATGAAACAATAAAAGAAACTTTCAAAATTTTAAAAGATAAGAAATCTGATGATTTCAGTTTTTTTGGTTATATAGAGGGAGATGAACTTATGAATGGAGATGTTAATGTAATTGTATCAGATGGTTTTACTGGAAACGTTGCGCTTAAAACTGCTGAGGGGACAGCAAATTTTATCTCAAGTGAATTAAAAAAAGCATTGAATGGTAATATTATAGGTAAAATTTCTTCGTTATTGAATATTTCTAATTTAACTAAATTTAAGAAAAGGTTGGACCCAAGACTATACAATGGTGCTATTTTCATAGGTTTAGACTCACCTGTTGTAAAAAGTCATGGGGGAACAGATTACATAGGTTTTTCTAATTCACTTGATGTTTGTTGTAGAATAATTAAAGGTAATTTAATAGATAAAATTAAAAAAAATATTTGATATGAGAATTAATTTAACTAAAAAAGATTTAGTTAACTTGATTTATATGCAACTAGGATTTTCAAAACAAATTTCAGAAAATTTAACAGATGATTTCTTCAAAACTTTAATAGATAATTTATATAAAGAAAAAAAATTAAAACTGTCTAATTTTGGAACTTTTTTTGTAAAAGAGAAGAATTCAAGATTAGGAAGGAATCCTAAAACAAAAGAGGAAAAAATTATTTCAAAAAGAAATGTAATATTATTTAAACCCTCTAAGGATTTTAAAAATTTTGTGAACTTAAAAGATAATGAATAAAACTGATCAAGCTTATAAAACTATAGGTGAAGTTACTAAAATTTTGAATATTAAAAATAGGTCAGGTGAAAAGATTCCAACACATACAATAAGATTTTGGGAAAAAAATTTCAAACAAATAAAACCAAAAATTTTAAATGGCAATAGACGATATTATAATAAAGAGAATATTGATTTACTAAAAAAAATAAAGTATTTGTTAAAAGATCAGGGAATGACAATAAATGGAGTTAAAAAACTCCTTAATTCAAGACAATCTAATGAACTTGACGAAATTTCAAATAAATCTATAACAACTGATAATTTAAGAAATAAATTAACAAATATTTCACAGATTATAAAAACTTTAAAAAAATTAAAATAATATGGCAAAAAAAACATACGTTAAAGTTAGGTTGGTACCTGAAGAAAATCCAGATAGTCGTTTTTTTTATTATGTTAAAAAACCTGCTGGAGGTGAAAAAGCAAAAATAAAGTTAAAAGCAAAAAAATATAATCCTTCAACACGTAAACATGAAATATTTATAGAAAAAAAACTTCCTCCACATAGCAAGTAACTATTTTTTTTTAAAGTTTCTTCTCTCAAAATCTATATAAGCAGAAATCATATTTTTCCAAATTTTATATGTTATTTTAGGATCAATTTTGTTAGCTAATGATTTTTTTCTTATATTAGTCAATATTACCTTTATTCTTTTTTTATCGACAATTTGATTTTTTTTCTCTTTTAAAGATAAAACTTTTTTTACTAAATAGGTTCTCTTTTTAATAATTTTAATTAGTGAGTTGTCTAATTTATCTAGTTCTAATCTTATATTATTAAGTTTTTTTCTTTTTAAAGGCGACATTTATATATTTGGATATTTTAATAATTATTATATTTATCCAAATATGTACACAGTAAATCTAAATATAAATAAACAATTATCTGTATGGTTAATTTCAATGTTTTTGATTATATCGTTTATGATAATTGTTGGTGGTTTGACAAGATTAACTGACTCTGGACTCTCAATTACAGAATGGCAATTATTTTCTGGTTTTCTACCACCTTTAAATGAAAATGACTGGAAAATTTATTTTAATCTTTATAAGCAAATTCCTGAGTATAAATTACAAAATTTTAATATGTCTTTAGAGGAATTTAAAGTTATATTTTGGTGGGAATGGGCACATCGTTTTCTTGGAAGATTAATTGGATTATTTTTTTTGATACCTCTTATATATTTTTCATTTAAAATAAGATTCTCTAAATTATTAAATTTTTATTTTATTTTTTTACTCATTTGTTTTCAAGGTTTTATAGGATGGTATATGGTTAAAAGTGGTTTAGTTGACAGAGTAGATGTAAGTCATTTTAGACTTTCAGTTCATTTATTAATCGCATTTTTAATATTATCATTAATCTTTTGGAATTTTCTTAAAATAAATAAAAATAATATTTCTTTAAATAAAATTAATTCGATATTTCCATTTATTTTCTTAATTTTAGTTTTTATGCAAATTGCAGTGGGAGCATTTGTTTCAGGTATGGATGCTGGTAAAATATATAATTCTTGGCCATTGATGGGGAATACATATTTTCCAGATGATAATAATGTTATAAATATGTTCAACATATCAGCTTTAAGTGATCCTTCTCTTGTACAATTTGCCCACAGAAATTTAGCTTATATTATTTTCATTTCTTACCTATTTATACTTTACAAGGTATATAAAAATAAATTTTACAATTTATATAAATCAATTAATTTTTTAGGTTTTTGTATTATTTTACAAATAGTTTTAGGGATTTTTACAGTATTATATGGTGCACAGATTTTTATTGCATCCATGCACCAAATAAGTTCAATTTTTTTAGTAAGTGCTTCTATATATTTTTATTTTTTAAATAAAAAATTTAACTAACAGCTTTTAATTTTCCTTTTGAAGACTTATTTAAAGCTTGATCTAAATCATCAATTATATCGTCTATATGTTCTAAGCCTATACATAAACGAACATAACTTTGAGTTACACCTGAGGCAACAAGCTCTTTTTCATTTAACTGACTGTGTGTAGTGCTAGCTGGATGTATAGCTAAACTTCTAGCATCACCAATATTAGCAACATGGTAAAACATTTTTAAAGATTCTATAAATTTCTTACCAGCCTCAATACCTCCTTTAAGTTCTATTCCAACCATTGGTCCATTTCCACCTCGAAGATATTGTTTAGCTCTGTTTGCTATCTGCTTATCATGCTCTGTTGAATAAATTACTTTTGTAACCTCTTTATGTTTTTTTAAAAAATTAACAACTTTTTCTGCATTTTGACAATGTTGTTTCATTCTTAATGCTACTGTTTCTAAACCCTGTATAATTGCGAAAGCGTTGTCAGGAGCTAAAGCAGAACCTAAATCTCTCAATAAACAAACTCGCGCTCTAACAGCAAAAGGTACATTGGCACCAGTTAATTCTGGTACAGCTTTACCCCATACTACACCACCATAACTATTATCTGGTTCATTAAATAAAGGTTGTCTTTTTGGATCAGCTGTCCAGTCAAAATTTCCACTGTCAACTATACTTCCAGCAACAGCTGTCCCATGACCGCCAATATATTTAGTTAAAGAATGAATTACTACTGCAGCACCATGTTCTATCGGCTTACAAATAATAGGAGCAGCTGTATTGTCCATAATTAAGGGGATATTATATTTTCTACCAATATCAGATACTTCTTTAATTGGAAAAACTCTTAAATATGGATTTGGCAAAGTCTCCCCATAAAAAGCTCTGGTTTTGTCATCAATAAATTTTTCAAAGTTTTTTGGATTACTTGGATCAGCATATCTGATTTCAATTCCTAGTTTACTTAATGTATGTGTGAATAAAGATACCGTTCCACCATATAAATCTGTTGAACTAACAATATTATCACCTGCTTGAGCAACATTTAACACAGAAAATGTTGAAGCGGTTTGACCTGAAGAAACAGTAACACAAGATAACCCACCCTCTAATGCAGCAATTCTTTTTTCAAGAACATCATTAGTTGGATTCATTATTCTCGTATAAATATTACCAAATTCCTTTAAAGCAAAAAGGTTAGCAGCGTGTTCAGTGCTTTTAAATTGATATGATGTAGTTCTGTAAATTGGAACTGCTACGGCGTTTGTAGTTGGATCACTTCTGTAATCACCACCGTGTATAGCAATAGTTTCTGGATTATTTCTTTTTGTACTCATTTTTTACTCCTTTTTTAGTGCTTCTACTAATGTAAGGCGCACAATATAGTTCAAATGCCTGCCGATTATGTAATTGAAGTTTCCTCTTTAGCAGTTAACGCCCGCAATAGGATCAAATCGGCAAATTAAAACTATCAGAAAGTCTAATAAATGCAATATAATAATCAAATTGACTTTGTAGTTAATAATAGTATTAATCCTCGCACAATGACTAAATTCCTAAAAAAAGACCAGCTATCTTCAAATTGGTATGAAATAGATGCGAAAAATGCTGTTGTAGGAAGACTGGCTACTGTTGTTTCAAAAATTATTCGTGGAAAAAATAAAAATACTTATACGCCACATATGGATGATGGAGATTTTGTTGTTGTTAAAAATATTGAGCAAATAAAATTTACTGGAAAAAAATTTTTTAATAAAAAATATTATAGACATACTGGCCATCCTGGAGGAATAAAAGAAATAACACCCAAAAAACTTTTTGAAAAAAAACCAGGCGATGCTTTAAAACTAGCTGTGAAGAGAATGTTACCAGGAGGAGTTCTTGGAAAGAAACAACTAACAAAACTTAAAATTTACGTAGGAAATGATCACCCTCATACTGCCCAAAATCCAAAAGTTATAAATCTTTCAAAATTGAATAACAAAAATTTAATTAGAAATTAATTATGGAAATTACACAAACATCATCTAAAAAGAATAAAATAAAGCTTGATTTTAAAGATAGTAAATATGCTACAGGTAGAAGAAAAAAATCTATAGCAAAAGTTTGGCTTAAAAAAGGATCAGGTAAGATTTATGTTAATGGAAAACTATTTAGTGATTATTTTTCAAGTGAATTTCACCACCTTCAAATTACAAGACCTTTTGAAATTATAAATCAACCGACAGATTATGACGTGAAGTGTAGTGTTAGTGGTGGAGGACCAACAGGTCAAGCAGGAGCTGTAGTACACGGTATATCAAAAGCCTTAGTTATGTTTGATCAAAATTTTAAAACTACACTTAAAACAGAAAAATTGACTACCAGAGACTCTAGAGCTGTTGAGAGAAAAAAACCTGGTAGAAGGAAAGCTAGAAGAAGCTTTCAGTTTTCAAAAAGATAATTTTTTTTTTACTTTAAACTGTTATAATAAACAATGTCTAAGCTTAACATTTTAGTTGCTGGTTCAACAGGTTATATTGGTGTTCAATTAATAAATTTATTAGTTAAACATAATAAAATTAAGATTAAATATCTTTGTGGTAATTCTTCGATTGGTAAAGATATTTCATTTTATGATAAATCTTTAAAAAATAAGAAATTACCCAAAATAATTAAATTTAATAAAAATTTACTTAAAGATGTTGATATCATATTTACTGCTCTACCAAATACAGAGGCACAAACTATTTCTAAAAGCCTTTTAAAAAAAAATATCTTAATTGACTTAGCAGCTGATTTTAGACTGGAAAAATCTTCTAATTATTTAAAATGGTATAAAGTTAAGCATAAGGCACCTGACTTAATAAAAAAATCAATCTATTCATTACCAGAAATTACTGGTGATAAAATCAAGAAATTTCAAATTATTGCATGTCCTGGTTGCTATCCAACTTCAATACTTATTCCCTTAATACCTTTAGTTAAAAAAAAGATAATTAAATTAAACAATATAATTATTGATGCAAAATCTGGTTATTCTGGAGCAGGAAGAAGTGTGCACAAAAAATTTTTAAATAAGAATCTATATGAGTCTTTAAGTGCTTATGGAATTGGTTTTCATAGACATAATTCTGAGATTGAACAAATGATCAAAAAATATACAAATCAAAAATTTAACATAAGTTTTACTCCTCATTTGTCACCAATGTTCAGGGGAATAATGAGTACAATTTATGTTGATTTGAATAAAAAAAAGAGAATTTCTAGTTTATATAATGAACTTGTGAATTTTTATAGAAACTCAAAATTTATCAAAATTAAAAAAATTAATAAAATGATTAGTACGAATGATGTAATTAATAGCAATAATTGTATAATTTCTGTATGTAAGTCTAGATATAATAATAAAGCTATTATACTTTCATCACTAGATAATTTAATCAAAGGTGGTGCGGGACAAGCAATTCAAAATATGAATATTTTAAAGAATTTTAATGAAAAAGAGGGGCTTCAATGAAAAAAATAGTTTTAATTTTTTTTTTATTATCTGCGTGTAGTATTTCACAAAAAGAAAAGATAAGCAGTACTTACAGTAATAACATCACAGATAAATTATCTTTTGATGAATTTAAAAAAAGATTAGTTACTTATGCTAATAATAGCCCCTATCCAAACATAGATGATTAAATGGAAAAAGAAATTAAAATTGCAATAATAGGATTAGGTCAAATTGGAATATATTTATATAACGAACTTAATTTAAAAAAAAAAGAAATAGAGACAAAAACAGGAAAAAAAATTAGAATAGTTGCTATCTCGGCAAAAAATATAAATAAAAAAAGAAAATTTAAGATAAATAAAAAAATTTTTTTCTCAAACCCATTAAAGATATTAAAGTCAAAAAAAATTGATATCTTATTTGAGTGTATTGGTCAATCAGATGGAGTTTCAAAAAAAGTTGTTGAAATTGCTTTGAAGAATAAAATTAATGTTATTACACCCAATAAAGCGTTAATTGCTAAACATGGAGATTATCTAGCATTACTTGCAGAAAAAAATAGTGTAAACTTAGAGTTTGAAGCATCTGTTGCTGGTGGGATTCCCATCTTGAGAACAATCAAAGAAGGTTTGGCAACTAATAAGATCAGTAAAGTTTATGGAATACTTAATGGGACAACAAATTATATTTTATCCGAAATGGAAAATAGTAACGAAACTTTTGAAAAAGTTTTAAAAAAAGCACAAAAACTCGGTTATGCTGAACCTGGTAATCCAAAATTAGATTTAAATGGTTTTGATGCTTTTGCAAAAATAAGGATATTGTCGGCTCTTTCTTTCAATACAAAAATTTCTAAAAGCAAATGTATAATGGAAGGTATTCAAAATATTAAATTAGAGGATATAAAAATAGCTAATCAACTAGGTCTTAGAGTAAAATTACTTGGAATTTCTGAAATTATTAATGGTCACTTATTTGAAACTGTGCATCCATGTCTAGTAAGTAAAAAGACATACATAGGAAATGTAAATGGTGTTATGAATGCTGTTATTACAGAAGGCAAACCAGTAGGGGAGAGTGTTTTACAAGGTGAAGGAGCTGGACCTGGGCCAACTTCTTCTTCATTATTATCAGACTTATTATCAATTTTAAGAGCAAGTGCTAAATATCCTTTTGGAATTTCATCAAATAAAAGAAAATTTATTAAACCATTTGATAATGAAAAATATACTAACTCTTTATATTTAAGATTTGAGGTTAAAGACAAGCAAGGTGTTCTTTCATTAATAACAAATAGATTAGCTAAATATAAAATTTCAGTAAAAAGAATCATCCAAACACCAGATAAAAAGAATAAAAAAGCAACAATTGTAATTATTACTCATAAAACAACCGAAATTAATGCCAAAAATTGCTTATCTTTATTTAAAAAAAATAGAAATATTCTTAAATTTCCAACATTAATTAGATTATATAATTAATGGTTATTTACTTAAAACTATTTGAGGTTTTATTTCCTGTATTTTTTGTTGTTGGTATTGGTTACTATTTAGGTAAAAAAAATCCCAAAATAGACACAACTTTTATTACCAATTTTGCTGCTAACGTAGGTACCCCAGCAATGATAATTTATGCATTAAATCCTGTTAATATATCATTTAATATATTTCTTGATTATTTTTGGTATTACGCATTAGCAATAGGTGGATTTATTATTACTGGAGTTGTCATATTATATCTTTTAAATACGAAAGATATTATTCGAGAGTTGCCACCATTAATAATGCCTAACACTGGTAATATGGGCTTACCAATATGTTTATTTGCTTATGGCTCGCAAGGTCTTGGTGTTTCAGCAGCTATATCTGCTTTAATTATATTATGCCATTTTACATTAGGTGTATTTTTAGCTGACAGAAGATTTAGTTTAAACGTTATACTTAAAAGTCCACCGTTCTATGCAATAATAATAGCAATAATTTTACTTTATTATGATTTAGAACTACCAGGATTTATTGAAAATACTACTTTCTTGCTAATGTATGCAACAATATTCTTAATCCTAATGTCTTTAGGAATAGCATTAACAAGATTAAAAGTTTTTTCACTCAACAAGGCAATTTTTTCTTCTATTGGTAGAGTTATCATTGGTCCTATAATTGGATATTCATTAATCTTATATTTTAATTTAGAAGGATTTGCCGCTGGTGTTTTATTAATACAATGTTCAATGCCAAGTGCAGTTCTCAATTATCTTGTAGCGTCAATATATTCACCAAAAAAAATAGTTGATAGTGTTGCTAGTACCATTGTTGTGTCGACCTTAATGTCCTTTATAACAATACCTATTATTGTATTCTTTGCTTTAAAATACTTTAATTAATCTATATCCTCTATATTTATGAAGGCTATTACATTTAATCTTTTAGCTTGGGTAATGCTTCCAATAATGGATGGGTTTGCAAAATATTTAAGTTCAGATCTTCCAGTTTTGCAAATTACATGGGCAAGATATTTTTTTACAGTTGCATTCACTTTACCAATTATGTTTTTCTTCTTTCGAAAAAATCTCGTATGGACAGATAAACCAAAATTGCAATTCATAAGAGGTTTGATTCTTTTAACAGCTAACGTTTGTTTCTTCTATGCGATCTCAGTGATCTCTTTAGCTAAAGCACTTACTTTAGCTTTTGTTGCACCTTTAATCGTTACAGCTTTTTCTCCAGTTTTTTTAAGTGAGAAGGTAGGATTTAGAAGATGGTCTGCAGTAATTATAGGTTTTATAGGCTCTTTAGTAGTAATAAGACCAGGTTTTGTAGAGATTAACTTAGCCAGTATAGCTGCTCTTGGAACAGGCGTAATGTATGGTTTTTATTTAATTATTACTCGTAAATTAAGTACCTCAGACAATCCTTTACTGACTTTGTTATTAACTGGTGTAGTAGGGGTCATAATCATATCTATTGTAATGCCATTTGTATGGGTTAAACCTACCTTAAATCAGTGGTCTATGATGGCTGGTATAGGTATATTTGCCTGCGTAGGGCACTTATTTCTAATATTATCTCTCAAATACGCTGACGCCTCTAAATTAGCACCATTTAGCTACTTCGAGATAATTACAAACATTATAATAGGCTATTATTTCTTTAGTGATTTTCCAGATAATTGGACTTTTCTTGGCTTATTTATAATTGTTTTAAGTGGTATTTACATATCAAGAAGAGAGAGTTTAATTAGAAAAATAAAATAATAGGTAATATTTGTTTACTAATATTTAAAGTTTTACATTAAGTATTAAATATAAAATGTTGTATTTATTATATTTTATTAATATTATAAATAATAAAATTATTAGAATATTTTAAATTATTTAACATAAAATCAGCTTAATATGCCGCCTAAGGGTTTATATTTTCTTCAAATTCTAAAAAAATTAAATATTCCCGTAAAATAAGGGTTTTTTAATAATCGTGTTTGTGAAAATCCTCAAAAATAGGGGAGTCCAAAAGCATTGATATAGTTGAATAGTAGAGCCCTGCGCTAATCGAATATACCATTTAAACGCCCATAGAGGGGTCTATTTTAGGTATAACGTTATATTTGGTACAACTGAACGGAGAATTACCTTATTTAGAGAACAAGCAGATAAAAAGATGAAAAAATGTTGATTTTACTTGCTCTTTTTACTTAAAAAAGGTTGAAAATAGGTTTAAATCTCTACGTTTTCAGATCTGAGTAATCTTAGCTTTTGCTTAATTCCACCTCTTCCAGAGTAGCCTCCAAGGTTTCCATCAGACCTAATTACTCTGTGACAGGGTATTTTTGGTGCATAAGGGTTTCTGGCACAAGCATTTGCAACTGCACGAGCTGATTTGGGACTTTTTATGCCGATAGCAACCTGTTTATAAGTTTTAACCCTACCTTTTGGAATGGTTTTAAGATATTTCCATACTTTTAATTGAAATTTTGTACCTTTAAGTGACATTTAATAAAAAAACCCCTGTTTCTCTGCACTTTTAAAGGTGCAAAGAACAGTTGTTTTGGCACGTCGTTGATGCGCTACCGCCATGCCTCCCGCTCTACATGTTCAGCGATGCTTTG
>MDTE01177975.1_pt1 | contig 14216 bp, 13 predicted proteins | sample 811231 | NCBI WGS metagenome assembly MDTE01 (sample SAMN05326651, study PRJNA326480) | marine metagenome | isolation source: seawater | place: Indian Ocean: Red Sea | collected 2010 | reverse complement strand
TGTATAATTTAATTATGCGCCCGTAGCTCAGTTGGATTAGAGTGCTTGGCTACGAACCAAGAGGTCGGAGGTTCGAATCCTTCCGGGCGCGCCATATTAATATTCAGAACTTACTGAGTTTGAATATTGTCGCAAAACATAGTCAATAACAGTTTTATTTTGTTTAGAGAGTTTGGTTTCAAAATAATGGTTTGCACTTAATTCAATTTCTTTATTCAAAATTCTTTTTGCCTCATAGTGCGACTGAAATGGCTGGAAAAGAGATTTAATGGAAGATGTTATTCTGTCAGCAGCAAGATCATATGAGTTCTCTTGATTTGAAAAAGTTAGAGGATTACCAATGTTTAAACAAATTTTTCCTTTCTTACCAGAAATTCCCCTTGATATGCTCTCTAAGTCCTCATTTTTAGATTTTTTATAAAATCCATATTTATCAATTGAAATAAGTTCTTGTGCTTTGTAAATATCATTTGGGTCATACTCGTATGTAATGGCAGTGGGAATAATCCTTAAAGAATTCAGATATTCATTAAGGGGATAATCTTTTCTCATATGTAAATGTAACATTTTAAGAATTGCAGGATCAGTTAAATCTATTCCGTCTTTAGCTCTTCCCTGTCTTTGAGCAATCCATACTGATTCGTTCTTAATACTAATTGTTTGATGAATAAATTCGGACACTAATTTAAGTGACTTATAGATTTCTTTTTTAGTTTGTCCTGATCGTGGAATGAGAAAGCTTTTATTCAGCCGCATTAAATCGGCAACCCACTTTTTATCAAATAAGTTGCTGCCTACAGCAATGTTAACCGTAGGTAATGAGTTTTGATGCAATGCTAAATTTAATAATGCAGGATCCAAAGTTATATCTCTGTGGTTAGATATAAATAAATATGATTTATCTGGTTTTAGATTAGTAAAACCATTACAACTAAACCCATCGGAGGTTTTACTAATTATATCGAGTAAGATTTTCTCAAAAAGGTTCTGATAATCTTGAACTGTAATTATTTTTTTAAATCTTTTTTTAAGAAAATACGGGAGGAGAAATTTTAAAAATTGATTAATAAAATTATTTTTGTGACCTCGTGAATATAAAAAAACTTCTAGAAATTCTGATGAGTGAATTAATCCCTGAAGAATATTTTGAACTTCATTGTCATTGTAGGGCCTTATTTTGCTGAACTTATCCAAGTTGTATAATAGTTGAGAATATTTTACCTAATATATGCATAATTATCTCAACTACAAAGGTCTTGCAATCATTCCTCATAGAGGTGGAGCTACTGAGGCACCAGAAAATACATTGGCGTCTTTTGAATACTCAGTAAATCTTGGAGCAGAGATCATAGAAACTGATGTTCAAGTTTCAGCTGATGGGATTCCTTATATTTTTCATGATAATAACTTGTTAAGAATAACTGGAGTTAATAAAACATTCAGTCAATGTAATTCAAAAGAGATTGATCAAATTAAAATTTTTAAAAATCATCACATACCTAAACTTGAGGAAGTTCTCCATAAGTTTCCTAATACAAAGTTTCAAATAGATTTAAAAACAGATGATGTTGTAGAGCCGGCATTAAAGATATTAAATAAGTTTAATACTCAGAAAGAAAATATTTGCCTTGCCAGTTTCTCGAGTAGTAGATTAAATCGGGCAAGGAAATTAATCGATGGTGTAATTTTTTCGATGGGGCCAAATGAAATCGTTAAAATGAAACTCAAAAATATTGGATTTAAGATAAATCATATTCAAGGTGACTTTATGCAAGTTCCTATCTATAGGTATGGATTAAAAATTGTTACAAAAAGTTTTGTATCATTTGTGCAGGAACAAAACGTTAAAATTGCCGTTTGGACAATTAACAAAGAGTCAGAAATGAAATACTTAATTGAATTAGGTGTTGACGGAATTATTACTGATGTTCCAAATAAACTCAAAAATTTAATCAATTTACATAAAATTTAACAATCAATTTTCTAGCTAAATAGTACATCGGGATTATCACTAACGAGCATATCAGGATCTCAATCCAAAAATTATAATTAATTATTGATCTAATAAACCTTGCAATCACTAGACTGAAAATTCCCATAATTGAATAAAAAATTATGGAATTGAGACTAAATAATTTCATTTGTATTTTGGAAATTACTTGGATTTACTTTTACAAAATATAAGATAGCTGCACCAAGAAAAAATAAAATTATAACAGGTAATAATGCAATCCTTATACTTTCAAATATACCGATGAACAGACCCACCAAAGCTGGACCCATCACTGCACCAGCTCTTCCAAAAGTATTATACAAACCAAAAAATTCACCGGATTGGTGAGGAGGAATAAGTTTAGAAAATAAACTTCTTGATGCAGCTTGAATACCTCCTTGAACCGAACCAATTAATGCTGCCAAAATAAAAAACTCAGTCGAAGTACTCAAAAACATTGAAAAAATTACACCACAAAAATAAATAAAAATTGTTGAATAAATTACAAACTTATCTGAGAACTTATTTCCTATATAAGACCAAAATAGTGTTGCAGGAAATCCAACAAACTGAACAACTATCAATGCTGTTATTATAGAGGATTGTTCAATTCCGATATTATCACCAAAAATTGCCGCAAGAGACATTACGGTATGCACTCCATCAATATAGAAGAAAAAGGCAATTAAAAAAATTAAAGCATTCCTGTTAGACGCATTTTGTGCAATTTTCGAAAAACTTTTTAGAGTTTCATAAACCGAAAAAAGTGCATCATTAAGATTGCCTTGGGCTTGAATTGGACGATTATCATAATTTAATACTAACGGTATTAAAAAGATCGTCCACCACACTGCAACAGTTACAAAAGCCCATTTTGTTGCATCTACGGCATCATTTAGTCCAAATAAACTTGGTTCTAAGACCATGAATGCATTCACAGCAAACAGGAAACCCCCTCCAAGATATCCAAAAGCATAACCATAACTGGATACTTTAGTTAATTGATCATGACGAGCTATTTGAAGAAGCATTTTATCGTAAAGTACGATACCGGAAGATGCAGAAAAAAGAGCAATGCCATAAAGTATCAATGGGGTAAGATATTCACCTTGATCAATAAAGAAAAAAGAGCCAACTAAACAGGCACCAAGTAATGTAAAAAAAATAAATAATTGTTTCGTTAGATTCATAAAATCTGATACAGCTCCAATAATAGGAGCGCACAATAAAATAAATAAATTAGTGATAGTTAGGCAAATGGTTAAATATTGTGTTGAGATTAAATCTTCTAATCCATCTGACCAATAACTGGCAAAAAAGAGAGGGAAAAAAGCAGCTAAGACTGTGGTAAAAAAAGCTGAATTCCCTAGGTCATATAATATCCATGACTTCACTTCAATGTTAAACTTATCTTTTTTAATGGTTGTAGAAATCATATGGATGACGAAAAGACTATCAGATATGCTGCATTTTTTTTTGTGGGGATTGCTTTACTTGTTATTTTGCTTGGCATCGGTGCATACCTTTACTAGCCTGGTGGCCAACTAAAAGGTCTCCCAGACAATAAGTGCAAATGTAAATGAAAAACCGATTGCCCTGCTTTTGCACCGTTATTTATCACTAATCTAAAATTATCTTCAATGCTTAATTTTTTAGCAATCTTATTTGCTGTGACTAATAAAATACCTAAAAGTTTTTGATCTTCTTCTACAGCATCAGATAACATTGCAATTTCTTTTTTAGGAATAATCAAAATGTGGATAGGTGCCTGAGGAGCAATATCTTTAAAGGCAAGACAATTTTTATCTTCGTGAACAATGTCAGCTGTGATTTCACCATCAATAATCTTTTTAAATAAAGTAGACATTAAAAAAATATTCTTGGAATTAATCGGATCGCAATAAATAAAATTCCAGCTGTCATTAATAACCCAAGAAAGATCACTAAAAAATCCCTAAGATACTCTGATAAAGTCCCCGACCTCTTAGCTTTAACTAATTGAAACAAAAAAATACCGATAGCAACAACTGCACAAACTAGGATAAATAGAGATAACATTTATAAAATAGAAGATAATCCAGTAGTTAATATTATAAGGCCAACTCCCCAAGTAAGCACAGCTAAAACAGCAGCCTTATAAAAGTTCAGGAACTTCATTTCACTGATGCCCAATAAAAATGGTACAACCGGTCTAATTGCAGGTACCCACCTCCCAATAACTACTGTATAAGGTCCAAATCTCTTTATAAATCTATTTGCTTTTTCAATAATATGCTGTCGTTTTTTTATAAATGTCATATTTAAAAAGATGTCACCAGATTTTTTTCCAATGTAAAAACTTATCGTATCGCCAATATGTGCACCAATTACTGCAATTGGGACAATACTATTCAAATTCAATATTCCATTATTATAAAGAAAAACACAAATTGAAAATAAGATAGCGCTACTTAGAATGCTTCCCACTACAACAAGAGATTCACAAAAAGCAAATACAAAAATTAAAACTAAGGCGTATTCTGAATTTGCAGAAATAAATTGAAGAATTGCATCAAGGGACATCTACTGCTTCCAAGATATCTTGAAATGAAACAAATTTGAAATTTTGTTTTTTAGACCATAATCCATCTTTATTATATCCATCTTGTGCAATCATTATGCCCTCTGGGTACTCATCACTCAGCTTGAAGTTGATTGTTTCTATGCCATCTGTATCAGTAACATTGTCTATACTCTTTGAGGAGCCTATTCTAAAGCTGGTTATATAATCATAAGGATAATTTCTATCATATAGATTGAACTTACTATCTCCTTGAGAAGATAAAATTAAATAACCTGAATTGTTTGGTGTCTTATACAAAGAAACACCCTCTGGATCACCACCAATTTGACCATCTCTAGAATCAACAATATAGGGCTCAGAAAAATCAAAACTATCATCGAGTCTATAGGCTTTTAAAACTCCTCTTACTTCTTCTTCTGATATAAAAAGAGTTCTATTTTGGTCATCGTAGACACACCCTTCTGATTCTCCACCATTATTGAAAGTTGTTATAAGATTTAGACCGTCTTCAGTTAGATTCCATACTTCAACTCGTGGACCAGTATCTTCTGTTAAAAAAGCAACTAATCCATACTTTGCATCAATGCCAGCACATATACCGTATACGATGATATCTGATTTACCTCTAAATGACGGTTTTGATGGAACTTTCCAAGAATTATTTTCAAGTTTTTGTCTGATTTCATTATCTTCAAATACCCACAAATCTAACGATCCTAATGTTCTATTGGATGCAAAAAGGAAGGTAAAATCAGAAACATTTTCATCATCTCCAACATTGATAGTTCTTGTATCAATGTTATTAATATTACCAAGATTTGTATAGCTCAGTTCTTGCCCTTGAAGGTTATAACTATAAATTCCACTTTTTTTATCTGTACCAAAGACTATGGAATTTGAAGGATTACTTTTATTTAACCATATTGCTGGATCGTCTGCTGCATCACCCTTAGTTACAACAGGTGGTGTCTCATAAATAGCCTCAACTTCAACATAATCTGCCAACGAAGAAGTAGTTAAAAAAAAGGCAAGAACTATGCTTGCCTTTTTGAATTTATGAAAAAGATTAATAGGTGTATGTAAAGCCAATTGTTGCACTTGTTCCATATTCATCATATTGCGATAACCTCGATGTATTTCCCCAGTAATAAAATTCTGGTTCATCATTTATATTAATTAAGTCAAATTTAAGAGTTAAATTATCATTCAAATAGTACTTTGCTGTAAAGTCTATTTGCGAATGATCGTCAGTAAATCTGATATTGTCATAATTTAAATCTTCTACAGTAGTTTCTATATCATCATCAGCCAGGTAGTCTAAGTAATCACTTCTTTGGGCTAATGAAAGTCTCATATCTAACTTTCCCTTATCGTATCCAATTGATAAATTGCTTGTTCTGTCAGCAAGCTTTCTAAATGGAACAGTAAAGACACCGTTATCACTTGGAATGTCACTTTTTGCATCAACTTTAGTTAAATTGACAGAAATAAATAACCCATCAAATGGTTCAGGAAGATCGTCAAATTCCTTAAATAAATTAAATTCAATTCCATCAACTGTTGATTTATCACTATTAACATATGTTAATAGTTCACTAAAGTTATATCCTGCAACAACACCCTGTGTAAGCTGAGGGTAAATAGCGTTATCAATATCTTTTCTGAAAAAACCTAATGATATTGCTCCATTATCATTATATCTTTCAATGCTTATATCTAAATTTGTAGCTTCATATGGTTCTAAGTCTGGATTACCCATTTCCCCCTCATAAGTCCCATCTGATTCCAAGGCAATATCTGCTACAGGAGCAGATTCACCGAATCCAGGTCTCGATAAAGCTCGCCATACTGCTCCACGCACTATTGTATTGTCATCAACAAAGTATTTTACGTTTACACTTGGTGACACAAATGTGTAATCTTTGGATCCATTAATAACATCGTTAGGATCACCGTCATTGTATCCAACAGTAGTAAATGAAGTATCCTCTACTCTTAAACCTGCAATTACAATTGCATTATCAAATTCCATTGTACCCATTCCATAAATTGCAAAGATATCCTCTTCTGAAACATAGTCATCGCCATAATCACTTGTTCCATATGGGCCAAAAGTGCCCTGAAGGGCAAATATGGTTACAGGATCAGCCATAGGACCAAAAACAGTTGGCCAAGGCCAGTTAACAGGTGATGTATTTACATTAAAATCTGATTGAACAGCATCAGGCTCCCAGCTATAACCCTCAACATTTTTTTCTTTTTCTCGAGTGCTGTATTTGAGACCCCATTTTAGAGTTGTTGGTATATCAGCTACCATAAAATCTTCTTTCATGAAATCAACCTTAAATGACGATTCACTGTCTTGAATAACGGAATCTTCCTCTTCAATCTCATCTACACCCATATTTGATGGATCATAAATACCTTGAGCACCATTAGTTAATGTCATGAGTAGTTTTTTAGGATCTGAATAATCAAAATATCCACAAGGTCCTCCGCAATCATCTGCATCAAATGTACTACTTCTAAACTTTGCATCAACATTATCTGTATCATCCTCTTCAGCAAAGGAGTTAGTATATGCAAATTCTGCATCCCAACCATTGACTATTGTGTTGCCACCTAGAATAAATGTTCTGATTGTTCTAACTTCCTGCCTAACTCTTGTTTCTGCATCTCTTCTTATTTCTGTAATAGTGCTTCCCGAAGCAGTAACATCAGTTTGATCTTCTCTCATTTTGTATTCATCTTTATATCTTAGTTCATCATCCACATACTCATTCCAAAGAATGTTTGCATACATAGAAGTTTCATCATCGATCATAAAGTCAATGTCATATGTTAAGCCTAATCTTTCTCTAGTTAAATCATAATATCTGCTTTCAAAATCATCACCTATCGCATAGTTTCCATTATCGAAAAGATCCCAACCAGGAAATCCTGTTTCATTGTTGTAAGTAATTATTTGTTTCTCAGATGAAGTAAACCCAATTATGTGTCCCACATTTTCACTAATCATATCTCCATAGGTAATGGAGACTTTAGGATTATTACTATTTGAAGTTTGTTCATTCCATAGAGTGTTTGCTTTTAACTTAAAATAAGTACCATCTAAATCCAAAGCACTTTTCGTATTAAACTCAATTCTTCCACCAATAGAATCAGAATCTTGATCAGGAGTTAGAGATTTATATACTTCAATAGAATCTAGTAGTTCAGTTGGGAGACCGTCAAGCATCACTTTCCTTCCACCTTCTGGTGCAGGTACAGTTGCACCATTAACAGCAATAGTGTTTAAATCTCCTGAGAGACCTCTTACAGTAACATACCGGCCCTCTCCTTGATCATTTTCAACAGAAATACCTGAGATTCTTCTCAAGGCCTCTGCTGCGGTAGTATCTGGAAATTCACCCAATGCATCTGAATCGACAACAGATACAATTTGGTTAGATTCTCTTTGCTTTTCAATAGCAGAGATAATACTTGCTTTAGTTCCAACAACAACAACCTCCTCTACATCGGTGCTTTCTTCTTGCGCAATAATTGAAATAACACACAAAGGAAGGATAAAAATTGATAAATTTTTCATTAGATCGGTTACCTAAATTAGAATAGTTGTATACTAAATTTGTTTTGTGACAACACAGTTACAAATATTTAACTTTATTCAAAACAATTTTTTTGCAATAATCTAACTATTCAGACAAATGTCCAAATAATGATTGCAAAACAGGAACGAAGCAGAAAGAGAGTAAAAATTATTCTTAATACTGCCCGTGATATCCTTGCTGAATCCAGCGTGGATGAAATAACAATTGCGAACATTGCTAAACGTGCTAACTTAAAAAGAACATCAACATATAAATTTTTTCCTTCTCCAGAAAAAATAAAAATGATGATTATCGAAGATGATTTAGAGCAGTGTGCTAAAGATCTTGCTTTAAATTGCGAAAATAATTCATCTAACAATCTAAAAAAGCCACTTGAAATAATAATCATTGAATTGATTAAACTGTTAAAAGAATCTCTTTCATTGCAAAAGCTAGTTCTTGCATCAAACATAACTCCACCCCTAACAATATCATCTTTAGATTTATTATCTTCAGTAATTGAAGATTACATCGAAAAAAACTATAACTTACCAAATATGTTCAATAAAAGAGGTGTGTTTCTTGTTACAACTCAAATTATTATTTCGGTCTTGTCTCTAAATTTTAAGATGAATAACACTATCAATGATGTTGGAAAAAATGAAGCAATCAGAGTAAGTCTTGCTTACTTGTTAAGTTGTACTGCTTCTGAAAATTAAATACCAAAAATAAATCTTAGAAGAACATAAAATAATACAGTTAAAAATGCTCCCATTGGAATGGTTACCAGCCAAGATAAAATAATGCGATAAATTTGTTTTAAGTCTAGGGCATTTACCGAATTTACAAGGCCTACACCGATCACAGCTCCAACAAGCGTATGAGTTGTGGAGATTGGAAATCCAAGATATGTAGCCAAAACAATTGTTGTCGATGCTGACATGTTTGCAGAAAAACCCAGTGAAGGTGTTAATTTAGTAATTTTCTCTCCAACTGTTTTAATTACCTTATGTCCAAGTGTGGCTAACCCAAAAACAATACCAGCAGCGCCAATTAATAATATCCAAGCTGGTGAGGTTGAATCAACTGCAATTACCCCTCCGGATTGAACAACATTTACAATTGCTGCTAATGGTCCAATAGCATTGGCAACATCATTCGAGCCATGAGCAAAAGCAAGGCTGCATGCAGTAACAACCATTAAAATACCAAATGCCCCTTCAACTCCTCCAGTACCATATTTATTATTAGATTGAAGAAACGAAGCATTAACTTTTAAAAATATAAAAGTTCCAATCAATGTCATTAAGCTTAAAGATAATGAAAAGATTATGACTTCGTTGTCAGTCCAATTTATACCAACATATTTGAGACCTTTTTTTGCAGTGACTAGACAAATTACAAGAGTTACCAAAAAGGCATAGAAAGGAATAATATTCACAGCAGCAGCTAATTTATTTTGTCGCTCTAAAATTAGTTTTTTAGCAGATAAATATATGCAGAACGCCAACACTCCTGCGATTAGTGGTGATGTAACCCAACTACTGGCAATCTCACCAAGCTTGCTCCATTCTACAGAACTAGTTCCTTTTGTGATAAGTGCAAATCCTACAATTGCTCCTACAATTGAATGAGTTGTTGATACAGGCCAACCTCTTCTGGAAGCAAATAACAACCAAAAACCTGCTGCAAGCAGACAAGACATCATTCCAATAACAAAAATTGTGGGTTTATCATCATAAATAGTTGGATCTACAATTTCTTTTCGTATGGTAGAGGTAACCTCACCTCCTGCAAGAAATGCTCCAAGAAACTCAAAAATAGCAGCAATGATAACTGCTTGTTTGAGGGTAATAGCCCTACTTCCAACGGAAGTCCCCATTGCATTTGCAACATCATTTGCTCCAATCCCCCAAGCCATAAAAAACCCAAGCATGGATGCAATAATTAAAATGGTATAAGGATTTTCCAATAAGAAGGTCATATTTTTTTTAATAATACATTAGAAAAGAAACCTAGAGATGACAAAATTGAAAATTTTTTAAAATTCAATTATTGAATCTGTATAATTTGGTGCTGTATATGTCACTAATTACCTTTGATCAAAGTTTATATTCAAAATTAAATCAAAAAGCTTATGCACTTGAGAAAAGAAGATTGCAAATAGAGCTCTTAAAATTACAAGAAGATGTAATTGCAAATGAAAGAAGAATTTGTATTCTTTTTGAAGGAAGGGATACTGCTGGTAAAAGTTCGACAATAAAATTTTTTTCTGAATATTTAATGCCCAAGAGTTTTAGATATGTTGCGCTTGGAATTCCAACTAAGTGGGAGTCCTCCAATTGGTTTAAGAGATGGCAAAAAGTTTTGCCCGAACCTGGTGAAATAGTTTTCCTTGATAGGTCATGGTATACAAGGGCAATCACTGAACCGGTCATGGGTTATTGTTCAGAAAATCAATATAGAAAATTTATGCAAGAAGTTAATGATTGGGAAAAAAATCTTATAAAGAACAAAAAAATAGAATTAACAAAACTATATTTTTCATTATCTGAAGACCAACAAAAAATTAGAATGAAAGCTCGAAAAAATTCAGAACTTAAATATTGGAAACTATCAAAGAACGATGAACGAATTGTAACAAAATGGGATGCTTTTACTCTGTATAAAGAACAAATGTTTGAGAGAACTGCCACAGAAACTGCTCCATGGATTTGTATAAATGCAAATAACAAAATGATTGCTCGTTTAACAGCATTGAGAGTATTAATTAATAAAACTGATTACGAAGGAAAAAAATTATTAAAACCGGCAAGATGGTCAAAAAAAATAAATAACTATAAAGCATCTTTGGAAGGTGTAATTTTTGATAATTTAAGTTACGAGCAATATATGCTCATAACCAAATATTCAGATGATTTCAAACAATGAAGATCGCAGCTGTAGATATAGGAACTAATGCGGTTAAATCTAAAATATTTAAAACAACTCCTACCTCAATTGAATTTATCCATAGCATAAGATCTCCGATAAGACTGGGAACGGAAGTGTTCCTTCAAGGTAAAATTCCTAAAAAAAAATTAAATGAACTTACAGTAATTTTAAAAAATTACATTCATTATTTTGCAAAAAAAAAGGTGAAGCACTTTGAAATTGTGGCAACCTCTGCATTCCGAGACACCCTTAATTCTGAGGACTCTAGGCGTTATATTGAACAAAACATTAATTGCCCAGTAAGAATTATTTCTGGTTTTGAAGAATCAAGTTTATTAAGATTTCATCCGGATATCAGCACAAATAAGAGAAGTTTTTATGTTGATGTTGGGGGTGGCAGCACTGAAATTTTTCAATACAATAAAAAAGGTTCTCTTATTCAATCCTTTCAATTAGGTGCAGTCAGAAATCTCCATAAAAAAGATAAACAAAAAGAATGGAGGCGCCTCAAAGACTGGATAATTTCAACTAATCTAAACTCTCATCTTATCGGTATTGGGGGCAACGTAAGGAGTTTTTTTAAGTGCCAAAAAGAAGATGAAATGAACCAAGAAATATTTTTATTAAACATTAAAAATTTAAGAGCTCTATCGGTAAAAGATAAAATTGAACAATACAAATTTTCTAAAGATCGTGCAGATGTTATTGATGAGGCATTAAAAATTTTTAAAAAAATAGTAACCTTGTCATCACCACAAAAAATAACTGCTACCAAATGGGGGGTTGCCGATTCAATAGCTGTGAAACTTTTCCATGAAATCTATTCAACAAGTATTGAAATCAAAAACTAATATAAACTAAATAATCAGAACTTTCCGAAGACTCAATTTTAACTGTTTCAGGGTTTTTTTGATAAAACAATGATAGTTCATTCACAATCTCAAGTAGATTTTTAAGATCTAGCAACCTTAATGCAACAACTGAGTTATTATTATCTTGATAAAATTCAGGCTGTGTAAACTCTAAATCTGATAACAGCTCATTATTTTCAAAAAAAACTTTGATATCAGATTCTAATAATCCAATTTGTGCCGAGGACAATGATCTTGAAATGATTTTTGCCTTATTTAATACATAACTGTATTCACTACTTGAAGTTTGATATTGATTTTTTAAAACAGATATTTTTAAGGCAACCGTATTAACAATCCAGAACACAATTAAAATTACTAGGAGAGATAAACTCACAAAAATTAGTTTTTTTTCACGATTTGAAAGATTGTTATATAGATTTTTCATAAATATCTTAGAGTTATTGTTCCAAAAATTTTGTCATCCAAAGTATTCGTAGAATCATTTACTATGCTTAATCCGAAGTTTTTAAATAAGGATTTAGCAAAAGTGAATTGATTAAGAGGCATGCCTTGAATATCAATAATAATAATCTTGGAACCAATGGAAATTTCAGTAGATTTTATAAATTCCAAATTAAATCTATCTAAGAATTGAAAATAAGAATCATCAAAAGAAAATTCATCAACTATTGGCAAATTTTGACTATTTAGCAAGTTATCTATTTGGGCTCTTGGATTTACAACTCTGATATTTGGATTAAGTTGATTGAAAATTTCATTTGTAGCATTTTTATAATTATTGATAGCATTTTGCATATAAATTATCTGAAAGAATGGAATGGAAAAAAGTGTAAAAGTTAGAAAAAGCAGAAAATATAAATCGCGTTTTATAAGTTGCAACTTCTTTTGAATATTTTTTAAAGAAAATTTAAATCTAAACAAATTCATTGAGGCAAATTTTTTATAAAAATTATCTTCACCGGAGTGTTCGAGAGCATTCTCGAGGGTACGTTCGATTTCTGCATAGTTCTTCTCAAGATTAATATTATTTATGTTGTTTGCATTCCATATTTCTTTTAGATTCTGATCTTCAAAATCTGCAAAGTCCTCTTGAAGTACAATGTCTGGGAAAACTGAAACTTCACAACCTAAGTTGCTCAAGTACTTAGAAAGTTTCTCAATCATAGAAAGTTCTGTTAGGACAATTCTTTTATCATGAAAATTTATTTTAGTTTTTGAAATATCTGAAATGATTAAATCTTCTTTTTCTGAAAAAAAACGTGCTTTATATTTTGTATCACTCTCATCATCGAGTTTTGCAAAATTAAAAACTGAATATTTTGAGGCATCTAAAAAAAGAGTTATTCGAGACTTAGTTAAGTCAAAATTTATTAAATTGTTCAATGAAATCTCATTTAAGTTTTCTTTTTCATCACCACCCCTCTTCATCACAACCAAAGCATTGCTCTCAAAAAGGTCGACAAAAGGTTTTGAAATTAAAAAAATTGTTTCCATTAATTTATATTATAGCTTCTTGACATAATTATTGCTCTTCCATTTTTGATGTTGATAAAAGTTCTACTGCTAAAAGAAAAAGTATCAACTTGAGTAGATATGCTTAGCAGAAATTGTTTTGAAGAAGTTTTTATTGTTGAATATGGATCTGAAAGATTGAATTCTGAGAAACTGGAAATAAACTCATCTGTAGTCTTGTATCCATTTTCTGGTATTTTGGAAATAATAAATTCAGCATCTGTTAGAGAAATATTCGGAAATATTGAAGTTAAAAAATAGTTATCATCTGCATCCATAGTATTAATGTTTACTTCATTTGAATAGGATAATGGATGCACACAAACATTTTCAAACAACATCGAATCCGTCAAGTCCTTAAAGATAGGCAAATTATTTAACTCACTTAAGTTTATTAATAATCTTTTGTTGGTATACATTGGTCGAAAATTTATTGGCCCCGTATAAAAATAATCCTCAAACCCATTTGCGCGAGGTTGATCATCTGTATCAATCCAGTCAATGATTTGATCAATAATTGAATTTGTATCCATTTCAGATATCTCAAGAGATATTAGCAGTCTTTTAAACTGCTCAACGGCTCTCTCGTTTGCAATAAAAGACTGATTTTGCTCAAGTACAAGAGAATTTATATTAAAACAAGATGAAAAATCTGAGAGATTGGCATTGACCGTTAATCCATTGACTTCATAGATAAAAGGGAAAGTGAGGAGTTCACTTTTTTTATTTAAATCTTGTAATTCAAGTTT
>MDTE01098352.1_pt1 | contig 14216 bp, 8 predicted proteins | sample 811231 | NCBI WGS metagenome assembly MDTE01 (sample SAMN05326651, study PRJNA326480) | marine metagenome | isolation source: seawater | place: Indian Ocean: Red Sea | collected 2010 | reverse complement strand
GTCCACTTTTTCTACGTCCAGCGTCACCTGCATCTCGACCGAGGAGTCGCGCGCGAGGCGCGACGCGCGTCGCGCGGTGCCGCGTCGAAAAGGGTCGACGTGGCGCGTCGACCCACGTGGCGTTTCGCAGTGCGAAATTCGCACGCACACTGTTTCGTCACACAGGAGATATATTCACGGGTCATCACTCGTCGTGGGAGAGGGACTCCACGGCGGTCGGCCTCGACCGCGGACGCGCCGACGCCGACGACGCGCGAGAGACGACGGCGGGGGCGTCGACGGCGGCGTCGCGCGAGTTCTCGCCGCCGCCGTCGCGCGCGCGTCGTCGTCGTCGTCGTCGTCGTCGACGACGCGCCGAGAGACGGCGTCGCGTCGTCGACGCGTCGGGGTCGTTGGTGGATTTCCGAGAGATTGAAAAGACGACGACGACGACGCGACGGGACGACGGCTCGACGCGACGAGGACGAGGACGCGTCGATGAAAGTGTTGTGCGTCGCCGAGAAACCGTCGCTCGCGGCGGCGATCGCGACGCACCTGGCGAGCGATGCGTCCTCGGGGACGCTCGCGACGCGGCGCGGCGGCGCGACGGAGGCGCACGACTTCGACGGACGGTCGTTCGCGGGGCGTCGAGACGCGCGATGGACGGTGACGTCGGTGATGGGACACGTCGCGAGTGTGGATTTTCCGGAGCGGTATCGGAATTGGGAGACGTGCGAACCCGGGGAATTATTCGCCGCGCCGACGGTGAAGCGCGCCGACGGCGGCGTGGCGAGACACCTGGAACGCGAGGCGAGAGGGGCGGATTATCTCATCTTGTGGCTCGATTGCGATCGAGAGGGGGAGAACATATGCTTTGAAGTCATCGAGGCGTGCGCGTCGACGATGAAACCGCGGACGCGGGACGGTGAGAGACGGATTTTACGCGCGAAATTTAGCGCGGTGACCAAGGAGAGCGTCGAGCGCGCGATGACGACGCTCGGAGAGCCGAATAGAAACGAGGCGCTCGCGGTGGACGCGAGGCAAGAGTTAGATCTGAAGATGGGCGTCGCGTTCACGAGATTTCAGACGCAATATTTTTTAAACAAGTACGATCGCTTGGATGCGCGCGTGGTGTCGTACGGACCGTGTCAGACGCCGACGTTGGGATTTTGCGTGCGAAGACACTTGGACATTCTTCGGCACGTCCCCGAGCCGTATTGGACGCTCGACGCGTCGTTTGAATCGAGTGATTCGAGTGAGACGAGTGCGAATCCAACCGATGGAGCACTCGATCGCGTCGTCACCCCGACGTGGGCGAGATCGAGACTGTTCGACGAGGAGACGGCGCGCGCGTTTTTACGCCTCGTCGACGACGCGCGAGAATTTCGCGTCGCCGACGTGCGCGTCGAACCCGCGACGCGCGCTCGACCGTGCGGTTTGAACACGGTCGAGATGCTCAAAGCCGCGTCCGCGGGTCTCGGCATGGGTGCGCATCGCGCGATGCAGGTGGCGGAGCGCTTATACATGGCTGGACACATCTCGTATCCTCGCACGGAGAGCACGGCGTATCCGCGAGGTTTCGCGTTGCGCGAGACGCTGGCGACGCAACGCGCGCACCCGGTGTGGGGCGCGTACGTCACCGCGCTCATGGACGACGGAAACATGACGATGCCGAGACGTGGCGTCGACGCGGGCGACCACCCGCCCATCACGCCGATGCAGGCGTCGACGGAGGAGCGCGTCGGCGGCGGCGAGGCGTGGCGCCTGTACGCCTTCATCGCCAGACGTTTCATCGCGAGCGTGTCGCCGGATTGTGCGTACGAGACGCAGACGGCCGCGTTAACCGCGGGTGGAGAGGAGTTTACTTTACGAGGAACGACGGTGCTCGATCATGGATGGACGGAGATCGAGCCGCACAGAATGATCGAGGAGCGTCCGCTTCCCTCCGTCGTCGTCGCCGGCGCGCGCGTGCCTATGTCGAGCGCGCGACTCCGCCGAGAGACGACGTCGCCTCCCGGATACTTGACGGAGAGCGAATTGATCGATCTGATGGAAAAGAACGGCATCGGCACCGACGCGTCCATTCCGACGCACATCAACAACATACAGGTTCGTAAATACGTCGACATTGAAAAAGGGCGTCGCGTCGTCCCGACGGCGCTCGGCGTCGCCTTGGCGCAGGGGTATCGCGCCATCGACGACGAGCTCGTGCTCCCGACCGTCCGTCGACACGTCGAACATCAGCTCGATCTCATCGCCAAGGGCCTCGCTCCGTACGAGGGTGTCGTCGAGCACGTCCTCGCGCAGATGTTTGATAAGTTTAATCACTTCGCCGCCAACATCGGCGCCATGGACGCGTTGTTCGGGGCGTCGTTTTCTCACGCGTCGACGGAATCGACGCCGTATTCCAAGTGCGGACGGTGTTCGAGGTATCTGAGACTCGTCGGCGCGAGCGGTCGGATTCAGCGTTTACACTGTCCCATCGAAGAGGTCGTCTACGAGCTTCCCGCGGGCGGCGTCTTCAAGCGACACAACGGGGCGACGTGCCGCCTGTGCGGTTTCGAACTCTTGATTTTCTCGCCAAAGGGCACCGGACGACACTTTCCTCTGTGTCCGTTTTGTTTCAACCACCCACCGTACGACGGCGCGCCGAGGATCAAGGCCACGCTCACCGGGTCACCGCATCCTCGCGAGCACCCGGTCGCAGACGACGTCGCCGCGTCGCCGTGTCCCGAGTGTGCCGACGGCGTCCTCATGCTCGACCCGACGGCGCCTTCTCCGCCCAAGTTGCACTGCTCGACGTGTTCGGTGCTCGTGCGTTTACCTCGAGACGTGCGTCGCGCGCGCGTGAGCGCGGACGCCGAGTGCGCGGCGTGCGGATCAAAGTGTTTAGACGTAGAATACTTCGCCGGCGAGCGGCGGCTCGCCTGTCTCGCGTGCGAGGACGCGCTTCGAGAGAGCGCGCGGGTGGCGAGGAGTCCCGCGAGCGCGCCCGGTGGTCGCGGTGGTCGCGGTGGTCGCGGGAGACGCGATGCGAGACGTTAGGTGTGCGAGATGTCCTTCGAACGACTAAGTGTATCAATAACAATCGCCGCAAGACGGGTTTCGTTCTAATGAGCTAAACGTCGTCCCCTTACGCCGCGAGCGCCTTCTTGATGAGGCCACTACGCTTCGTGCGCGCGAGCGCAATCTTGAAGCGTTCGAAGTCCGTGAGCCCAGCGCGCGCGTTTTGACGCGCCACTTTCTTGCCCCACGCGCTCGCCGCCCACTTGCCCTCGACGTCCGCGCTCTTCCAGGCGGCGTCGAGCGCCGCGGCGTCGCACGCGCGCTCGCACTCAACCTTCAAGTCCGTGATCGCCACGCGACGAAGGCTGATCACATCCGGCTTGATACCCGGCGCGGCGACGAGCACCTACGATCACGCGCGAAATCAATCTCATCGTCAGTCCTTCGTTCGTTCGTTCCCGTCGCGCGTCCGCCGTCTCCAGTCCTAGGGTCTCGCGTATTAGGGTCAGCATCGTCCCGCGCACGAATCGCGCCGTCTCGCGCACGCACTCTGTTCATGTCGACGATATCGACGATGACCAAAAGCTTGCCGTAGCGCTTATCCGCCTTGAGGTTACACAGGGCGACGCGGCCGATCTCAATGTTACGCTGCGCGCGACACACGGGGCTCGCGGTCAGTCTCCTCGATCGTGCGCCTCGGTCATCGTCTTCGCGTCGTCGTCGTCGTCGCGTCGTCGTCCTCTTCGCGAGCGCGACGGCACGGCGCGACGCGCGTATTTTCTTTCGAGCGGGGTCGCGCGCGACGTACGTTGAACGGCATCGTGACGTGCTCGCGCGTCGCGTAAAGGCGGATGCGCGCGCCGCGATGATGCGCGCGAGGACGACCCTGGGGCGCGGGACGAGGTCTCTTACATAGTGTGGTTTGAAAACACCCATATATTACCATGTGTATGTGAATAGATACTCTTTGTTTATCTATACTATGTATGTCCGGTCGGTCGTCGTTCTCGTTGCGCGCGCGCGCGACCCGAGTCGACGTCGCGACGCGCTCGACGCGCGTCGTCGTCGTCGTCGCGCGATGCGTCCACGACGCGCGCTCGCGCGCGATGTACCGTCTCGTCGGACGCTCGCGCGCGCGGTCGTCGTCGTCGTCGTCGTCGTCGTCGTCGCGACGATGACGATGGGATGCGAAGCCGCGGGCGCGCCGGTGGCGCGCGCGACGTCTCGAGCGCTCTCGAGCGCGATTCGAGCGGCGCTAGACGCGCCGTGCGATGCGTACGCGCGAACGTTCGAGCGCGAGAGCGTGGCGGCGCTTCGAGCGGGTGCGATGGAGGCGAGACGCGTCGAGTGCGAGAGCGCCGGGCTCGCGTCGAGAGACGCGTGCAAGAGACGAGACGCGCTGGAGGAGAGCGTGGGGAGGATGACGCGAGAGGCGGCGTTGGATGAATTTAGACGCGCGATGCACGAGGCGTGTCAGAGCGGGGCGGCGGCGATGTCGGATCCGGAGGAGAGAGACGCGAGCGAGGCGACGCGATTCGTGAGAGAGGCGGTGTCCCGAGCGGCGAGCGAGGAGGTGACGGCTGGACGGAAGGGGGCGGCGAAAACGGTGAATTCGTCCCCGTCTGTGGTCGATGATGATGTCGTGGGTGCAGACGTGGCCAAGGGAGAGCGCGGGATGTGGGGGTGGGATCGCGAGAATCCGACAAAGTTGAGTCCGGAGGAGGCGTTCGGCGAAGGCGCGAGCGCAGACGCAATCAAGCATCAGGAGTCTGTCGCTTTGAGGGATATTTATAGACGCACAAACGGTGCGAAATGGCGAAGAAAAGATGGATGGATGAGCGACGCGTCGTACTGTCGATGGCACGGCGTGACGTGCCAGGAGGAGGACCACGGCGTCACGTTTATAGATTTGAGAGACAACGAGATGGAAGGAGACATGCCGCAAGCGATCGACGAGTTGAAGATGCTGCAGGGAGTAGATTTATCGTACAATCGATTAGAGGGACGATTAAGCGCCATGATCGGCGAGTTGAAGTCGTTGAGGTACCTCCTCGTGCGATCGAACGCGCTCTATTCAGACATTCCGGCGGGATTGTTTCGCAAACGCTCGGCGTTGACAAAGCTCGATCTGAGCGATAACGCCCTGACTGGAAAGATTCCTGCTAACGAGTTCATGCACCTGACCAATCTCAGGATGTTCAACGTGTCGAGCAATATGCTCACCGGAGAGATTCCAACCATCAGAGTGCTTCCGGCGTTGGAGGTGTTCTCGGCGTCGACGAATAGACTCAGAGGCGTCTTACCCGTGTTTGATTACAAGGCCAACATACGATTTTTCGACGTGAGTAAAAACGTGTTACACGGGCCAGTTCCACAACTGTCGCAACGTGTGCCGTGGATCTTGTTCGACGTCTCAGGAAACGAGCTCTCGGGGGAGCTTCCCACGACGGCGCTCCCCGCGGGACTTCGCGTCTTCTCCGTAGGCGATAACAACCTCAACGGTACCATACCGAGGAATTTCGGTCGGTTAAAGAGCGTTGAACACCTCGATTTCTCCTCAAACTCGTTCGTCGGCGAGTTACCTTCGGATATCTTCCGTAAGCTCTCTCTGAAGCACGTCAACGTCTCTCGAAACGCGCTCGAGGGCGAATTACCCAGAAACCTCTACCAGGGCGAACGCGAGCGCGCCGCCATGCGCCTCGAGGACTTTGACGTCTCCCACAACCGTCTCACCGGCGAAATACCCTCGCAATTGGTCACTCTGGATAACCTCCGGGTCTTCGACGTGTCTCACAACAACCTCAGAGGCGCGCTCCCCGAGCGTTGGTCCGTCGCGCGCCTCGAGCGCCTCGACGTCAGGGCCAACGCGCTCGAGGGCGCCATCCCCACCGCCCTCTCCCGCGCCCGACGTCTCCGCCACCTCGATCTGAGTTCAAACAAGCTCACCTCCCACGCCCACCTCGGTGTGCTCACCATCCCCACCCTCGAGCACCTCGACGTCTCCGGCAACGCCCTCGACTGGTCCGCCGACGACGGCGCCGCGCGGCGTCCGCGCCGCGTCGACCACGCGCGCTCCATTCGACCACCGTCCGACGAATTGTGACGAAACCGCGAACGAACAAAAAGAATAACCATCGGCCGCCGACGACGACGACGACGACGACGACGACGACGCCTCTCCGCTCGCCGCTCCGCTCGCCGCTCCGTCCCTCCTCGCCCTCCACCCTCAAAATCAAAATCGACGATTCACGACTCATACCACACCCCCTCAGCAGCCCTCCCACGAATGCGCCCTCCGCCGAAAGATCGCGAGATCGCGACGACCCGCGCGCTCGTCGATCGCGCGCGCGACGACCCGCGCTCCCCCACGCGTCGATCGACGCGCGCGCGCGCGCACCTCTCGACGCGCCCGCATCGCGACATGACGCGCGTCGGCGCGGGCGCGTTCACGAAAAAGGGCGCCAAGTTGCTTCGCATGGTGGACGCGCCGAGCGACGACGAGGACGCTCGCGAGGAGGACGCTCGCGAGGAGGAGGACGCTCGCGAGGAGGAGGACGGTGCGGGTGACGACGGTGACGAGGAGGAGGAGGATCGTGGGAGCGATTTCGACGAGGACGAAGAGGATGAGGACGAGGAGGACGCCGACGCGGAGATCGCGAATCAGCCGACGACGACCGGGAAGCGAGCGCGCGTGAATCGATTCGTCGATGACGTCGCGGAGGAAGAAGACGACGATGAAGACGAGGGTGCGGGCGCGGGCGCGGGCGGGAAGAAGAAGAAAAAGGCAAAGAGAGGGGCGAGTGCGTTCATCGACGACGAGGCGGCGGACGACGACGAGGACGAAGACGACGAGGAGGAGGGCGAGGAGGAGGAGGGTTTCGACGATGAGGAGCGCGAGGCGGTTCGTCGGGAGATGGATACGCGTTTACACGCGCGTATGGAGAATCAAGAGCGGTTCGAACGCATGGAGAACGAGGAGGAGTTGGAACGCATGATCAAGGAGAGGTACGCGGCGCCGAGGTACGAGGCGGGTCGAGGTCAGGTGGACGAGAACGTCGATCAGCAAGCGTTGCACCCGACGGTTCGAGATCCCAAACTCTGGCTCGTCACCGTTAAGCTCGGTAAGGAGCGCGAGACGGTGGTGTGCTTGATGCAAAAGACGATCAACTTGTCCAAGCAAGGCAAGCCGGCGATGCAAATTTTATCCGCCATCTCTCAGGATCATCTCAAGGGGTACATCTACGTCGAGGCCGAGCGCGAGGATTACGTTCGTAAGGCACTGCAAGGCATGCGACACGTGTACCATAGCAAGCCGATTCGTCTGGTTCCGATCAACGAGATGGTGGATTCCATCAGCGTGGCGAAGAAGGAGGTGTCCGTCGTCAAGCAGGATTCGTGGGTGCGCATGCGCACGGGCGTGTACAAGGGGGATTTGGCGCAAGTTGTCGACGTCAACTACGCCGATAATCAGTGCACGGTCAAATTGTTGCCTCGCATAGATTACCAACACCTCGCGGATAAGGAATCCGGCGCCGCCAAGGGGAAACCCAAGTCGTCGATTCGACCGCCGCCGCGCATGTTCTCCGAAGCCGAAGCCAAGCGCTTGAACTTGTCGCTCGAAAAGGGTCGATTCGATCGTGCCATGAATGATTACATCGACATCCTGTGCGGAACCACGAAAATCAAGGATGGGTATCACATGAAGACGTGCTCTTTAGCCACCGTGAAACTTGCCGACACGCCGACTCTGGACGAGTTGCAAAAGTTCGCCGTCAGCGAAGACGTCGATGGGCAAGGTACTCAAGGCAAGAGCGCGCTCGCCACCTTGTCCAAGGCTGTGGGCGAGCGCAAGACCGATCTGAAGTTCATGGCTGGCGATCAAGTCGTCGTCGTCGAGGGTGATTTGAAGAACCTCGAGGGTGTCGTGGATAGAATTCACGCAGACGGCCGCGTCACCATCAACCCTTCCCACAAGGAACTTCACGAACCTTTGACGTTCAAGCCCGGACAACTCCGCAAGCGATTCAAGACTGGCTCCAGCGTGCGTGTGTTGCACGGCAAGCACGAGGGCGTCGTTGGTATGGTGGTGAAAGTGGATCGCGATGTAGCGCACATTTTCTCCACGGTGAGCAACGAAGAATTCCAAGTCTTCATGCACGACCTCGCCGATAGCGAAGAGACGACGCAACGCATCGACACGATCGGTGAATACGCGTTGCACGACCTCGCTTTACTCGATGGATCCGAGGTTGGTTGCATCGTGCGCGTCGAGAAGGACATCGCGTTCGTCATGACCAACGCCGGCACTCCCGATCGACCCGAGATCAAACCAGTCAAGCTTCACGAGTTGAAGAAGAAGCTGTTAAGTCGTAACATTTCGGCGCAGGACGCGCACATGGACACGATCGATCAAGGATCGATGGTTCGCATCATAGATGGGAAATACAAGGACGCCACGGGCACGGTTGAACACATTTACAAGGGGACTCTTTGGATTCGCGCACGTCACGTGCAAGAGCACGGCGGTATCGTGTGTATTCGCTCCAGAAACTGCGTCGCGCACGGTGGTAACAAGAGCTCGCAGATTGGCGGTGGTCTCGCGGCGCAGATGATGGGCGCGAGTGGTCTTCCGCCCAAGTCTCCGGGCCACGCGCTGCTTGCCAGTTCGTACACCTCCGGCTTGCGCGGCGAGTTGATGGCGCAGAGCCACCAAGCGCCGCGCGTGCCGGTGCGCCCCATGGGCGGTCGCGGTCGCGGTCGACAAGATGCCCTCATCGGCCAGACGAAGAAGGTTCGTTCGGGTGCGTACAAAGGGTACGTCGGCCGCATCGTGGACGTCACCGATACGACGGTTCGTTTGGAACTTCAAGCGCAGGCGCGCACCGTCACCGTCAATCGCGAGTACCTCGACGTGCCTCAAGTCGCGCAGAGCCGAGATTCGTACATGGCGCCGCGTGCGACGAGCATCTACGACGCTCCGGGCGCGAGAACGCCAGCACATTACCCGATGACCCCGGCGCACGGCGGCGGCGTGACGCCGATGCACGGCAGCATGACGCCGGCGAGAGAGGCGGCGTGGAATCCGACTGCGACGCCCGCGCACTTGCCGCACGACAACTGGGAGCCGACGTCCACCGCCGGCGCCGGATGGGGAAACACGAACATGGGATACACGCCCGGTGGGTACGGCGACTCCACGTCGCTCGCCGGTCCGACGCCCGGTGGGTACGGCGGTCCGACGCCCGGTGGGTACGGCGGTCCGACGCCCGGAGGATACGGTGGTCCGACGCCCGGAGGATACGGCGGTCCGACGCCCGGAGGATACGGCGGTCCGACGCCCGGAGGATACGGCGGTCCGACGCCGGGTGGATACGGCGTCACTCCGGGTGGGCACGACACGCCCGCGCCTGAAGCAGAGGCGCCCTCCGTGGTCACGTGGCCGTCGGATTACACCGGTCGCTTCATTCCGGGCGTCGTCGTTCGTTTGTCGAGCGGCGCGCAAGGGTACGTCACCTCGGTCGGCGCCGGCGGCGCGAGTTTCAAGGTAAAGATTGGCGTGGTGCGTCATCGCGACGGCGTCGAAGTCTTGGAGTCCGTTCCGAAGAATGCGGAGGAGGAGACGGCCACGGAGAGTGAGCTCGAAATCGTAGCGCCCGAGAACAAATCGCACATCATCGTCGTCGCCGAGAAGGATTCGCAGGTGGCTCGCGGCGAGACGGGCCAGCTCGTCTCCATCGACGGCGTGGATGGCGTCATTCGCGTCAACAGCTCCGGTGACGTCGTCATCTTAGACATGTCGTGCTTGGCTCGTTACTGGCATGAACAATAGAGTACTAACCGTGATGAATACAAATACATACACATTGATCCTACTAACAAAGCTCGCGAGCAATCTACTTTTCATCGGCGATGCCGCCGAGAATCTTGGCGCAACCGATATCCGTCTGCATGCACGACGTGTACGTCTGACGTTGAAGCTTCACCAGAGGACCAACGATGGGCGCGTTCTCCCATATCGGTCCATCGGGTAAATAATCCCTGTGATAGACAATCTTTGACGAATCTTGATCGTCCGTAAACTTTAACACGCTGATCCCTTGCACGTTTCGCAACGGCCCCGTGCCGAGTAACATGTCCAAACGCCAGGTCGCCACGTACGAATCCGCCTCGCACACCTCCTCCTCCACCGTTAAAAACTGCTTTGAGAAATCAAACTGATTCTTTAGGTACCTCTCCATCTCCTTCTTCCCGTGAATCTTCGTCAGACCCGGTCCGTCGACGTAATCGAACGAGCCGTCGTCGTAATTCGCCAAACACCCGTCTCGCCAATTTTCCTGATTACACATCATCACCGCGCGCGCCGCCCGCAACCGCTCCGACGACATCATTCCACACCCTCCACTCGGCGCCCCCGTCGTCCCATCGAACGTCGTCGCGTCGACGAACGTCGCCGCCGCCGCCGCGCACGCCGCCGCCGCGCACGCCGCGCACGCGCCCCTCCCGATCGTCGCGAACACCTCGTCCGCGCCCCCTCCCTCCCTCGACACCGTCGTCTCGCGCGACGACGACGACGCGTTCGAACGCGTCGACCGAGACGCCCTCCCCGCGACGTCCGCGCCCTCGCGCCTCGTCGTCGTCGTCGTCGTCTCCTCGACGTTCGCGTCCGCCTCCACCTCCGCGTCCATCGTCGTTCGCCCTCGCGTCGCGCGCGCGCGCGCGTCTCCCCGTCGCCGTCCGCCTCCACCGACGCGCGCGCGTCCCCTCGTCGCCCGCGCGCCGAGGGACGACGACGACGACCGCATCCTCGACCCTCCGCGCGCGTCGAGACGTGACGCGTCCCGAGGTGTCCGATGGATAAAGGGATGAAATGTGCGCGATGATCGCGCGCGAGAGCGCGACGCGAGGGAATCATCGCGACATGCAGACGGCGCAGATGGCGGCGCGTTCGCTCACCTCGCGATTGACGCGCGGGATCGGCGCCGAGAAGGGGCGGAAGACGCGAGAGGCGGCGGTGATGATGGCGACGACGCGCGCGGGGATGAGGTTTTCGGGACCGAGTCGCGCGACCGCGCGTGGACGGTGCGCGGTGACGCAAGCGGTGGATGTGACGCCGCCGGTGAGCGATGGAACGGTGCGGGTGCGATTCGCGCCGTCGCCGACGGGTACGTTGCACGTGGGCGGCGCGCGGACGGCGTTGTTTAATTATCTCTACGCGAAGAAGATGGGTGGGAAATTCGTGCTTCGGGTGGAGGATACGGATCAGGCGCGGTCGACGCGGGAGAGCGAGGAGAGCATGATCGCGGATCTGAAGTGGCTCGGATTGGATTGGGACGAAGGGCCGGACGTCGGTGGCTCGTGCGGACCGTACAGGCAGAGCGAGCGCGGAGATATTTACAAGGCGCTGGCGGAGAAGCTCGTGGCGAGCGGACACGTGTACCCGTGCTTTTGCACGGACGAGGAATTGGAGGCGATGAAGGCTGAACAAGAAGCGAAGAAGCTTCCGCCAAAGTACGCGGGGAAGTGGGCGACGGCGAGCGAGGAAGAGGTGAAGGAAATGATGGATAAGGGTGTCCCGTTTACGTACCGCTTCCGCGTGCCGGAGGGCGAACGCATCGAGATCGACGACATGGTGCGAGGCAAGGTCGGATGGGACACCGATACGCTCGGTGATTTCGTCGTCTTGCGCTCCAACGGCATGCCGGTGTACAACTTTTGCGTCGCCGTCGATGACGCCACCATGGGCATCACTCACGTGCTTCGCGCCGAGGAGCACTTGCCGAACACGCTTCGCCAGGCGCTCGTGTACAACGCCCTCGGTTTCCCGCTTCCGACGTTTGCGCACATGTCTCTCATTCTCGCGCCGGATCGCTCCAAGCTCTCCAAGCGCCACGGCGCGACGTCCGTCGGTCAGTTCAAGGAGGAGGGCTACCTCAGCAAGACGATGGTCAACTACCTCTCTCTGTTGGGCTGGAACGACGGCACCGAGCAAGAAATTTACGAAAAGGAGGAACTCGAAAACCTCTTCAGCGTCGAGCGCATCAACAAGTCTCCTGCGGTGTTCGACAAGGTGAAGCTCAACTGGATGAATGGTCAGCACCTTCGTTTGCTTCCGGATTCCGACGTCGAATCTCTCGTCGGCAACGCGCTCGCAGCTTCGGGCGTGTTGAAGGAATCTACCGGCCCGACGGTGCAAGCGATCATTCCTTTGATCAAGGACTCCATCGAACTCGTCGAGGACGCCGTTCCGCAAGTCGAGGCCATGTTCGACTACCCGCTGAAGGAAAACATGAGCGACGACGCGATGAAGAAGGTGCTCGAGGACGACTTCGAGCCCATCGTCGAAGCCATCATCAAGGCACACGAGAGCGGTGAACTCGCCGCCGCCGTCAAGGAAGGCACGGTAAAGAAGATCATCAACGCCACCGGTAAGGAACTCGGCCGCAAGGGTAAGCGATTGTTTATGCCTTTCCGTATCGCGCTCACCGGTCGCATGCAAGGCCCGGATGTCGGCGAGGTCCTCACCCTCCTCGGCAAGGCTGCCGGATCTTCTGATAAAATCGTCAGTCTCGACGACCGCATCGCCACTCTCAAGGCGGCGTTCCCGGCCACCGTCGCGAACTAAATTTACACATCATAGCATGCATTGCAATTCAAGAACGAGAGCATCGATAGAACAAACGAGCGAACAAACCGCGGCGCGGACGAGTTTGCAATGTACGCTGCAGCTTTCACTACAAGGGAAGATTTAGCTAGCCAAAAAGAAGAAGAAATCCGCATCAAAACGCTTCGACCTCGTCTCCTTATACCTCCGCCTCTTCCTCGGTCACTTCCGTCGCCTCTTCCGTGTCGACGACTTTTTTCTTCGGGTACACCTTCGGCGTACTTTGGATGTTAATCTTGTCCGTCACACTCGTCGCAGCACCGACGAAAAAGTCGAAGAACGCCGGGATGTCGAGACCGGTGTTGCTCTCGATATCGGCGAGAGTGTTCTTGAACTCATCGCGGCTCTCCTCGAAGAGGCAATAGTTGTACGTAAAGTACAGGGTGTACAAGATACCGATCGCCTCCAACGCGACGTCGGCGATGCCGGGAAGAATGGCCGCGGAAAGCAAGAACGCACCGGCGATGGTGGCGTAATATCCGAGATCCGCGGTTTGCTGCAACGACATGCCGTTGTTGACGGAAGCTGGTCTCGTGCGTCTCGGCGCCGCGCGTCTCACCGGCTTGGGCCTCATCACCGGCTTCGCGCGAACCATCGGCTTTTTCGTCACCAGTGGCTTCTTCTTCGAGACGACCGGCTTCTTCTTCGAGACGACCGGCTTCTTCTTCGAAACGACCGGCTTCTTCTTCGAAACGACCGGCTTCTTCGAAACGACCGGCTTCTTTGAGACGATCGCCTTCTTCTTTGGCACGACCGGCTTCTTCTTCGAGACGATCGGCTTCTTCTTCGAGACGATCGGCTTTTTCGCGACAACCTTCTTCACCTGGGTCTTCGTCTTGACCGGCTTCGGCGCCGTCACCTTCTTCGCTCTCGGCTTGGACTTGTACAACGGCTTCGGCGGCGCCTTACGCTTCACCAACTTGGTCCCTTTACCGGCGTCCATGTATCTTCGCACCTCGAGCTTCTTCGGCTCATCCGCGGGCGTAAAGTTGAACATCGCCTTCGTCTGCGAATCGAAAAGACGACGCGTCAGTCTCGCGCACGTCGCGTGTCATCCGCATCCCCCGACTCGCGCGCGTCACCCGATCCATTCGACCGAGCCTCGCCGCGACGATCCATCGATTCGGATTGATTGATGGTTGATTCCAGAGAGTGAATGAATGAATGAATAAATGTCGCGCGTCCCATTCCCTCCCCCCTCGCGCCGACCCACCCTCGCATCGCATCGCATCGTCTCTCACCTCCACACCGCGCCCTCGCGCGCGACGCGTCGTCCCCGCGCGTCCGGACACCACCACGGCGCGTCGCCCACGAATCGTCGATGATTCCCGCATTCGCATCGCCGTCGCCGTCGTCGTCGTCGACATCGTCATCGCCATCGAGGAACGCACGCGCGCGCACGACACGACACGAACGCGTCCACTCGGATCGCGCGCGTCCGACACTCACGACGCGCGCGCGCATTCATTCATTACATTACATTCGTGCACGCATCATCATCATCATCATCATCCATCCCCGCGAACGCACTCCTTTGACCGATCATGACTCACCACCGAGGGACTCGAGC
>MDTE01104629.1_pt1 | contig 14218 bp, 8 predicted proteins | sample 811231 | NCBI WGS metagenome assembly MDTE01 (sample SAMN05326651, study PRJNA326480) | marine metagenome | isolation source: seawater | place: Indian Ocean: Red Sea | collected 2010 | reverse complement strand
GCGTTGATGGGAGCCGGCAATTACACTTACCGGAAGGAGTGGCGCAAGGAAGGCAAGGGTTCTTTCCTGACTCATGCAAGCGCCGTTCGCTTGCTCGCTCATCCGCTTTTCGGAGGCACCGTCCACGGATCGGCCATAGCCAACGAGGTGGACTACTTGGACTTGAACGCCACTCAGGGAAATGACTCGATTCAGATCCGCGGCCGAATTCGTTCATCCACGCCCATCCTTGCGATGATTGCCTACAATGACCGCGAGAACAAGGGGCAGCGAGGATACGGTGTCAACAAGGACTACGACGCAACCACTTGGACGTCCGTAGTAAGCCCTGAAAATGAATTCCGCATTCGTATCGGAGAGCTTAGGGAGGGCAATCATGAGATTCGCTTAGTGAGCGTTCACGCAGACGGATCGACCACCACCAAGCGCCTGCATTATTCCAGGAACGAAGGAAACACCGACCTTCGGAAGATGAGACGGCAGATCGATAACGTCATCGCCAAACCGCCCTCCCCATGACTAGGGTCCAAATCCCGATCCTTATGAAAACCCTGCTCTCCATTCTTTCTCTCACTCTGCTTGCGACCATCGAGGCGGAACCTCAAACCAACGTCCTCTTCCTCGCCGTCGATGACCTCCGACCCGAACTCGGCTGTTACGGAAAAAAAGAAATCCTTTCTCCGCATATCGACGAACTGGCCGCCCAAGGCACGCTCTTCACCCGCGCCTACTGCCAGGTTGCCGTGTGCGGCGCTTCTCGGGCCAGCCTGATGACTGGGCTACGACCCACCTGGAAACGATTCCTCAGCTACAATACTTTCGCCGAAAAGGACGCCCCCGGCGCCATGACGGTGGCCGAGGAACTGAAAGGAGCCGGCTATCATTGCATTTCCAACGGTAAGATCTTTCATCACAAGAACGACACTGCCGACCGAAGCTGGAGCGAAGCCCCATGGAAGCCCGAAATGGGAGGGGCTGCCTTTCTGGACCCCAAGTCCAAATCCATGATAGGCGGAAGAAAGAAAAGGGGACCAGTACTCGAAAGCCCCGAGGTTGCCGACAATGCCTATCCGGATGGTCAAATCGCGGACAAAACCATAGCCGATCTCAAGCGCATGAAAAAAAGCCGCCAGCCGTTTTTTTTGGCCTGTGGCTTTCTCAAACCTCACCTGCCCTTCTACGCCCCCAAGAAATACTGGGATCTCTATGATCGAAAAAACATCGGAATCGCTGAAAACCGGGACCGTCCCGAAAACGCTTCGGATCAGTTGAAGGGGTCCGCAGAGATCCACAGCTACCATGACCGCGGTCTAACTTACAATGATGATGCCTGGCACCGGGCCTGCCGTCACGGATACTATGCCTGCGTCAGTTACGTCGACGCTCAGATCGGCAGGATCATGAAAGCCTTGGACGAGTTGGGTCTTCGCAAGAACACCGTGGTGGTTCTATGGGGAGATCATGGTTGGCATTTGGGCGAACATGACTTTTGGGGGAAACACAACGTCATGCACCTCTCGACCCGCTCTCCCCTGATCGTTTCCGCCCCCGGTGGCAAATCCGGCCAAACTTGCGACCGATTGGTCGAATTCGTGGACCTCTATCCCACCATCCTAAATTTGGTCGGTCTCAAGCCAAGCCATTCCGAACTCGAGGGAATCAGTTTCATGCCTCTCCTTGAGAAGCCACGCATGCTTTGGAAAAAGGCCGTTTTCTCAAAATACGGACCGGCCGTGAGTCTGATTACACCCCGGTATAACTTCGTTCGCTTCAAGGACGGGGAAAAGATGCTTTTCGATCTCAGAGCCGATCCCGAGGAAAACCTCAACCTGGCAACCTTTCCACAACAAAAGGAAAACCTCGATCGCCTTGAGAAAATGCTTCGGGCCGGATGGAAGGACGCCCTGCCTCCAAGCTCCCCGGCCAAGGAGTAAACCGTTTTTCAAAGTTCCGATGGGCTGCTTTTTTCCCTTGGCATACGTCATTCCATTCCGCATTACTCGAAGTTTGTCGATCATTCCAAGCGGTGCATCGAATCCACGCCATTTTTTGAACCCATAGGAACCCATCCGTTATGAACAACACAAGTCGTCGAAATTTCATCAAAACGTCCGGTGCCATCGGAAGTTTTTTCATTCTGCCTTCCGGTCTTCGGGCCAAGTCACCGAACGGTAAGATTTGCACCGCTCACATTGGAACCGGAGGGAAGGGACGGATTGATACGGTCTACCTCGCCAAGCATGATAACGTTGAAGTGGTCGGCCTCTGCGACGTCGATTACTCCCACGGAAAGATCGACACCTGGTCCAAACAATTCACCAGCGCCACCGCCTATCAGGACTACCGGGAAATGCTTGCCGAGTTGGGCGATAAGATTGATGCGGTTTCCATCTCCACCCCCGACCATACCCACTACCCGGCCACCATGGATGCGATGGAACGAGGCAAACACGTTTACTTGCAAAAACCCCTGACCCATAAGTTGGAAGAAGCCCGTCATCTGGCAAAGTTCGCCAAGGAAAAAGGACTGACCACACAGATGGGCATACAAAACCAGTCCAGAGAGGCCTATCGTTTGGCTCGCCATTACGTGCAGGAAGGCATTCTGGGAAAGATCAGTAAAGTCTACGTCTGGTCCTTCAAGACTTGGGGATACGATGGGGAGCCTTTCAAGGAAAAATCGGCAATCCCCGATACCTTGGATTGGAACCTGTGGCTGGGAACCGCCCCGGTTCATGACTACGTAAGCAAGGTTTACCACCCCGGTCAGTGGCGTAAGCTCCTCGACTTTGGATGCGGCACGCTCGGAGACATGGGCATACATATTTTCGACACCCCCTTCAAGGCTCTCGATTTGAAAGATCCAAAATGGGTCGAAGCGGATTGCCGGGCACCCAACGGGTTCGGGCATGCCGAAAAGAACATGGTCCGCTACGGTTTCAAACCAACCAAGTACACCACGGACGATTTTACGTTCACATGGTGGGATGGGACCGATGCGCCGAGGCATAAGAACAACCCCGACCTGATGCTTCCGAACGGAGATGAGTTGCCCAAGCAGGGGGCGGTCTTCGTAGGGGAAAATGGCAGAATGGTCTTACCCCATTGCTCCATGCCCACCTTTTACCCCGAGAGCGTTATCGAGAAGCTCCCGAAACCCGACATTGAGGGAGTGGACCACTATACCCAATTTCTGGATGCCATCGAAGGGAAGGATCAGACCCTTGCGGGCTTCGACTATTCCGGGCCTTTGGCGGAATCGCTTTGCCTCGGTGTAGTCGCCTGTCAGTTCCCCGGGAAACGATTGAAATGGAACGCCAAAAAGATGAAAGTCACCAATTTGCCCGAAGCCAACCCACACCTCAAGGGCAAATACCGAAAGTTCTAAATTACGAGTGCCCTCTTTCGGTCTCTCCACGACTCACGCGATGAAAATTTTCACCCAATTCCTTGGGTGGCTAATCTTAGCCTTCCCGATTTGCTTCAAGGGTTCCCTTAAATTAAACGCATCGGACAAGCCTAACGTCGTACTCATTTACATCGATGACTTGGGTTACGGAGATCTGGGATGCTATGGGAGCGACGACATCCCCACCCCGCACATTGACCGCTTGGCCAAGGAAGGAGTGCGCTTCACGGCCTCCTACATCACTAATCCGCCCTGTTGCCCAAGTCGCTGCGCTCTGATCATGGGTCAGTACGGACAACGTTTTGGAAAATACGGAATGTCCCGAGGACTGCCCATTCCCGAAGACCGCCCCACCCTCGCCAAGTTCATGGGTGAGAACGGATACGTCACCGGCCAGATCGGCAAGTGGGATATCGGCTCGAAAGCTCAAGGTCCCCTCCAAGTTGGATTTGCCGAGGTCGCGCAAACACCGCCCAAGAAAAAGGGTTCGAAATACTTCTGCACCAATGAAGAGGGAAAGACTCAGTGGCTCACCGACTATGACGGGGACAATATTGTTACGTTTATCGAACGCAATAAATCCAAGCCATTCTTTCTTTACTGGTCGCCCGAAGCGGTTCATTCAAAAAACGACGAAGCTCCTTCGAGCCTGACCGAGCGCACCACGGCCAAAGGCAAGCGGAGCAAACTTGCCGGGGCAATCGTCTCCGTTGACGACCAGGTGGGTAAACTCATGAAAGCCTTGCACAAACATGGCCTGAGCAAGAACACTCTCGTTATCTTCTCAAGCGATAACGGAGCCAACGGGAGTGAAGAGGGATCATCCGCTCCCTATCGTGGTGGAAAAGGGAGCGGGACTCAACAGGAAGGCTGGGTCCGCGTGCCGACGATTTTCTCCATGCCCGGCGTCATCCCCCAAGGCAAGGATTACCACAAGCAGATCGCGAACTTCGACTTCTATTCCACCATCGCCTCGGTAGCCGGCTTACCCATCCCGAAACATTGCGATGGAGTGAATCTCATCCCCTACCTATCAGGAGAGAATAAGGAGGAACCTCACGAATATCTTTTCTGGCTCAACAACGAACCCGGAGATGCGGAAAGAAGACATCTCATCGCTGTGCGCTGGAAGAAATGGAGACTCTATAAAAAGTATGCCAAGGATGATTGGCAATTATTCGACCTTGTGGCCGATCCCAAGGAAGAGAATAATTTGGCAAAGAAACACTCGGGAATCGTGAGTCAACTATCCGCAAAGCATGCAGAATGGGTGAAGACCCTTGCGCCGTTGGGCAAGATTCCCAAACTCGCCAGATCCGACGATCGCATTGGGACGGGTCACGGTTGGGCTTACGCCAAGAAGTAGGGATCAGCGGACCAATTCGGCAGGTCAAGGCGAGGGCAAGCCCAGCAACCGGGGGGCGGTAAAACCACGCTCTCTGGCTCGCTTAAGTTCCTCCTCCAATTGCTTAACTTTGTTGGGAAACTTTTTGGCTAAGTTAACCCGTTGGCTCGGATCCTTGGTGTAGTGGTAAAGCTCGACCGGGTCATCATCATCCCCGGGATAATTTCGTTTTTCCTCCCATGTCTTCACCCGACCCGAATGATATCCTGACTTTCCGGCAATTAAGTTCCATTCTCCCACCCGAATGGCCCAAGCTTCCGCCCTTGTATTGTGAACGTGAGCTTTTCGGGGGCTTGCCTTCTTCCCCTTGAGCAAGGGCAAGAGATCGTGCGAATCTTCCGCCGCATCATTGGGAAGCGAATAGCCCAAGGCAGAGGCGAAGGTCGCCATGAAGTCAATCTGCGAAGCCAGTCTGTCGCAAACGGCTCCCGGTTTGGTCAAACCCGGCCACTTGATGATGAATGGCACGTGGTGCCCACCCTCGTAAATGTCGCGCTTCAAGCCCCGAAAAGGCTCGGCGGACCAGTGTCCGAAGACTTCGTCTCGCCTGTAGGCATACTTTTCCGGTCCATTGTCCGCAGTAAAGATGACCACCGTATTATCTGCCTGCCCACTCTGCTCGAGAGCCTTGAGGATGCGTCCGCAAGCGTCGTCGGTTTCGTAGACAAAATCACCATATGGCCCAGCTCCTGATTTCCCGTCGAATTCATCATTGGGGATAATCGGGGCATGGGGCGAAGGAAAGGCAAAATAGAGAAAGAAAGGCTTATCATCGCTTGCCTGTTTCTTGACGTACTCCACCGCCTTCCGCGTGGTGGCGGGGATGTTTTCATAGGGATCCCAACCCGAAAACATTGGGCCCGGCCGACATTCCCAACCGCCCTCTTTGATCTTTTTCCATTTGGACGTATCCATCATGGTGTCGGGCACGTCGACCACCTTGTCGTTCTCAATCCAGCAATAAGGAGGAAAGTTAATCACCGTATCTCCGAAATAATAATCAAACCCATGATCCAAGGGACCATTGGGAATGGACTTGGACCAATCAAAGGAATCCGGTCCCAAAGCGGACCGCTTGCCTTGCTTGATGGGTTTGGCTCCGGATCTTTTAATGGCGTCCCAGTTCCACCCCAAGTGCCACTTGCCGATCGCCGCGGTGGCGTATCCGCACTCTTTCAACATTTCGGGCAAGGTGAGCCGGGACGGATCGAAGACCGAATTTCCGAACGAATTCACGATTCCATGAAATTTTCGCCAGTGGTATCTCCCGGTGAGAAGCGCATACCGACTGGGCGTGCAGATACCCGAGGAAGAATGACCATCGGTAAAAAGCATTCCTTCCTTAGCCAGTTTTTCCAGGTTGGGAGTGGGAATTTTTGATTTCGGATTAAGGATTTTGAGATCGCCATAACCAAGATCATCCGCGTACAAAACCAAAATATTCGGTTTCGCCAGGCCGGTGTCCGCCCATCCCAACGAAGAGAAAACAAAGCCCAAACAAACTACAATTACATTTTTCATGATGAATTCAATACACTCGTACGTTTTTCAGATAAAGAGTAATGATCATTGCTTGTGGGATAACATAGGGAGGCTTCTGCGGAATTTCAGCGCCAAACCAATGATTCGAATCGTCTCTTGCATCTGGATTCTAAGCCTTCTTTGCTTGCCTAATTTCGCCAAGCAAAAACCCAACGTCCTGCTGCTGGCGGTGGACGATATGAACGATTGGATCGGTTGTCTCGGAAAGACCCCCCGCGCCATAACCCCGAACATCGACAAGCTCGCCGGAAGAGGAGTCAACTTCAGCAACGCGCACACTGCCGGCGTCTTTTGCGCCCCAAGTCGAGCCGCCATCTTTTCCGGCCAGTTCGCCTCCACCACCGGTTGCTATCAAAGCGGCACCTATTTCGTCGATCATCCTGAGATCGAATCCCTGCAGACCAGTTTTGCCAAGGCGGGCTATTCAACCTTCGGAGCCGGCAAGCTCTTCCATCACCCGGCAGGCGCCATCGATATTCGAAACTGGACACATTTCTTTCTGCGCAACCCCGAACAGAGGAAAACGGGATGGCCCATGAACTCATGGAGTGAGGAAACCCCTTTCCCCGCAAACTTTCCCGCCAGCATTTACAACCGAGGACAGGAAATCACGGGTGGCATGTTTCTCGAATGGGCCGGAATACCCAACCATCGAGAAGAGGACATGGCGGACACCAAGCGAGCAAACTGGGCCGTCGAACAATTGAGGAAGCGTCACGACAAGCCCTTCTTCCTGGCCGTCGGACTCTACGCCCCTCACTACCCCAATTACTGCCCGCAAAAGTATTTTGATCTCTACGACCCGGATAAGATCGAACTTCCGCCGATCAAGAAAGATGATCTGGAGGATCTTCCCGAGAAGATCAGAAAAATGAAGACGGCCCGTTCCCGTATCCTCCAAAAATTGCAATCTCTGGATGCCTGGGACGATGCCATACGCGGCTACCTCGCCAACATAAGTTATGCCGACGCCATGATTGGACGCGTACTGAACGCCCTTGAGCAAAGCCCCTATGCGGACAACACCATTGTCGTTCTCTGGAGTGACCATGGTTATCACCTCGGCGAAAAGGGAGACTGGGGAAAACACACCCTGTGGGAACGCACTTCCAACGTCCCCTTCATCTGGGCCGGTCCCGGAGTGGCCAAAAACAAGACAACCGACGTCACGGTCAGTCTCATCGACCTATATCCGACCTTTCGTGAAATGTGCGGACTTCCACAAACCAAGCAGACCTTGGAAGGCCAATCGATCGCCTCCACCTTGGCTAACCCGGATCAGGCCGAGGACCGTTCCGTATTTCTTCCTCATATGCATCCGGGAGAATACGCCATTATCAACCGCGATTGGCGATACGTGCGTTACGGAGAGGATGGCGAGGAGCTCTACGACCTCAGAGAGGATCCGCACGAATGGAACAACCTGGCAATGGAGAAGAAGTACTTTAAGACCAAGAGCCGACTGTCATCCTTCGCACCGAAGAAATTCGCTCCACAGGCCAAGAAGCTCAATGCCAAAAGGGACTTGTTCGTCAAGGATGACTCGTTCGAATGGATTGCCGGAAAGGGAAACCTGCAGAAAGCCAAAGTTTACCGGCCAAGCGCCACCACCCCGACTGCTTCAAAATCCTCCCAGGCAAAGGGAAAAAACGTCCTCTTCGTGATCTGTGACGATTTGAATACGCACGTTTCCACCTCGGGATACGAACCCATCACCACCCCAAATCTTTCCAAGCTCGCAAAGGAAGCGATCACTTTCAACCGCGCCTTTTGCCAATACCCGGTCTGCGGGCCCTCCCGAGCCTCATTTCTAAGTGGCTTATACCCGCAGGCCACGGGTGTACTCAACAACACGCTCGACGTCCGTGAAACCCGGCCGGGTACGGTTTCCATGCCTCAATTTTTCAAGGAGAACGGATATTGGACTGCAGGTGTGGGTAAGGTCTTTCACAACACCAAAAGCGACCACGGAGACCTTGCCTGGGACGAAAATCTCCGCTTCGAAAACGACGAACTCGCGGTTGTCCGGGAAGCCCGTTTGGAGTTTGAGGCCGAAAACGGCTCGATTGACCAACAACCCAATAAGAAAAAATGGAAAGAGCTCAAAAAAAGGGTTTCGGCAAAGCTCGATGCCCAAACTCCACCGGGCAAAGGACGAAGTGGTCTTCGAGATGACCAGCACAAGGATGGTAAGAATGCCCGACAAGTCGTCCGTTGGCTCGAAGACAAAGCCTATGGGGAAAAGCCCTTCTTCATCGCCTTGGGTCTGCAAAAACCTCACGTTCCCTTTCTTGCGCCCGACAAGTATTTCGATCTTTATCCCTTCGATAGGATCACCTACCAACCCGACAGGCCAAACTTATGGGATTTCCTACCGCCTTCCGCTATCTCCAAAAGATACGAGGCTTTCGGATTCGAGTTGGCAAAGGAGAATCATGCTCTACGCAAGGAATACATGCAGGCCTACCATGCCTGCGTGAGCTTCATCGACGCCCAGCTCGGGCTGGTGATTGATAGCCTTAAGAAACAGGGCCTCTGGGACGACACCATTATCATTTTTACTTCCGATCATGGCTACCACCTGGGAGATCATTTCATCTGGGGCAAGGTCACCCTTTTTGACGTCGGAGCAAAGGTGCCCTTCATCGTCCGGGCACCCGGCCTCTCAAAAAGCGGGACCGCTTCGGAAGCGATGGTTGAATTAATTGACGTTTATCCCACTCTTGCCGACCTCGCAGAGTTGAAAGCTCCCAATCATTTGCAGGGGATATCACTCCGTCCCCTTCTTGGACATCCCGACAGATTAGGTAAAAGGAAATATGCTTACAGTGTGGTCACGCGGGGACCTAAAAACCTTGGATACGCATTACGAAATCAAAACTGGCGGTACGGCAAATGGCCGGACGGAGAGGAACTCTACAATTTACGAACCGATCCGCAGGAAAAGAATAACCTTGCTCAAAAGGATCACCTTAAAGAAAGGCTCGAGGATTTCAGGGATATCCTTGCGGAAAAACAAAACCTATTTGAGAAGAATTAATTTTAATGAAACTTATCCACGGTTTTTTCAGTTAGTAAAAACATATGTTTAATCCCTTTAATTCGATCCTCATGAATATAACCCTCACTTCACTTTTCGCCTTTCTTTTTCTCTTCGTTTTTCTTTATCCATCACACGGTGAGGAGGATGAAAGACCCAACATCATCGTGTTCCTGGTCGACGATTACGATAAGCCTGAGACCAGCCCATACGGAGGGAAAGTTCTGACCCCCAACCTCGACCGTTTGGTCAAGGAAGGAATGATCTGCCATAATGCTCATGTGACCAGCACGGTTTGCACCCCTTCGCGTTACACCTTTCTTACCGGACGCTACGCCAGCTCCTCTCATTCCAATACCTTTCTTGATGAATGCCCAAAAGGTACCCAGGCACTCCCCGCTTTCAATGTTGGGTTGGAATCTGACAGAATGAATGTCGGACGGGTTCTCGCGGATGCCGGATACGCCACCGGATTCGTTGGCAAGTATCACGTTCACGACACGGATCATTCGCAGGAACATTCCCTATTCGGTGATCTTGACGTGCCCAAGAACGCCGTATACACCGAGGATCTTAATAAGCGTAAGTTCAAGCTCGAGAAACTTCAGCGGGAATTGGTGAAAAAGAACGGTTTCACCTGGGCCAAGAACATTTATTGGGGAAACCTCAAGCAACCCTTCAAAGGACATAATCCGGACTGGACCGCACAGGCTGCCCTGGAGTTTATCGAGGAACACAAGGATCAGCCGTTCTATCTGCACTGCTGCTCCACCCTGCTGCACGGACCAAATGGAGAATGGTTCAAATCGATGATGGAAAAAGAGCTGGCAAGCGGAGAAGGCTTCCTGAAAAAACCCCTCAACCTGATCGACCGCAAGTCAGTCTGGGAACGCATTCAAAAAGCGGGATTGACGGAAGCGGAGGTGGGCTACCTCTGGATGGACGACAGTCTCGGGCTGATCCTCGACAAGCTCGATGCCATCGGAATTGCCGACAACACAATCGTGGTCTTCGTATCGGATCACGGATCGGAAAGGAAAGGATCCTTAATCAAGACCCGGGGCACCGAAATTCCCTGCCTCATCCGCTGGCCAAAAGTGATCAAGCCCGGCTCAGTCAGCCAAGGGCTTTTGCAAAACACGGATTTTGTCCCCACCTGGTTTGAGCTAGCCGGGGCCAAGATACCCAAAGGCTATCATATCGACGGCAAAAGCCTCGTTCCCATGTTTAAGGATCCTGCAGTTTCCATCCGAAAATATATCTATGGAGAACAGGGAGCAGCTCGGGCAATCAAGACGGAAGCCTTCGAATACATAAGTATTCGTTATACGGACGAACAGGTCGCGGCCGCCATGAGCAAACGGGCGGATCGCGCCTATAAAACTCTGCTTGGCTTAAGTAGCGGAATTTCCAGGGCCAGGTATTTACATCCGGATATTTTTTCTGCTGATCAACTGTATGACTTATCCAAAGATCCGACCTCTCAAAAAAATGTGGCTGAAGATTCGAGGTATGCCGGACAACTTAAAAAAATGAAAGCGATCCTCAGCAGAACAGTAAAGGAACTGGGACCCCGGCCATACGGTGATTTCGCTCCGGGAGAAGGAACGAGTGATGCAGAAGCCAGTCAGAAAGTTTTGGACAAGCTAGCGGCTTATCACGCCAAAGAAGGCAAAAGGAAGAAATAAGCTGATTTGGCTCTACAAACCCGTAATAATACGGGGCTCGATTACATTGGTATCCTATGATTTTACGCCCTCAAAACCTCCCTTTTAATTGCTTGTCCTTTCTTTTGGCGCTTGGGGCAACCTTTTCCGCAAAAACCAACGTCGTTTTCATTATGGCGGACGACCTGGGCTGGGCGGACACCACTCTCTATGGCCATACGGCTCTTTACGAAACTCCGAATCTTGAACGCCTCGCCAAGCGGGGAATGCTTTTCGAACGGGCATACACCGCCAGCCCTCTCTGTTCGCCCACCCGTTCGGCCGTACTTACGGGCCTTCATCCTGCGCGAACGGGACTGACCGCACCAACCTGTCACATAGCTGGCGAACCGATCCTTCGCCCCAGTCTCAAACAGAATACGCCAGCCCACCATAAACTCCTCACTCTCGTAAAGCCGAACCGTTTGGATACAAAGTATCCGAATCTTGCCAAAACTCTTAAGCAAGTTGGCTATCATACCGCTCACTTTGGAAAATGGCACCTGGGACGGAGCCCTTTCACTGCTCTGGATCATGGCTTCGATGTCGACATCCCCAATTGGTATGGTCCCGGACCGGCGGGTAGCTATGTGGCACCTTGGAAATTCCCTGATTTCAAGGAGGCTTATCCGGGCGAACACATTGAAGACCGGATGGCAGATGAGATTGATGCCTACCTCGAAAAACGTGCGGAGGATAAAAAACCTTTCTTCATCAACTACTGGCAATTTTCCGTACACGGCCCATTCAATGCAAAAGCCGACTACATTGAATCCTACAAAGGCAAAGTGGATCCTGAGGATGCCCAAAATTCCCCAACCTATGCGGCCATGGTCAAGTCGCTCGATGACAACGTGGGGCGGGTACTCGATCAACTGGACGAACTTAAACTCAGTAAAAACACCCTGATCTTTTTCTATTCCGACAATGGTGGCAATATGTACAGCCAGGTGGACGGCACAACCCCGACCTCCAACCGACCATTACGGGGAGGAAAAGGAAACAATTGGGATGGCGGCGTACGGGTTCCGTGCATTGCCGTTTGGCCCGGACATATCGAAGAAGGATCCAAATCGGAAGAACTGGTAACTTCCACGGATTTTTACCCAACCATTCTGGATCTGCTTGAAATTCCAAAAAATGAAAGCCAGACCTTTGACGGCCTTTCAATCCGTCCCGCGTTGGAAGGCAAGCCCATGGACAATCGACGCATTTTCACCTACTTTCCGCACACCACCAAGGTGCCAGATACTTTTCCCAACAGCGCCGCGATTTATGATAATGAATGGAAACTCATACGCTTGCTTCACAATGCGCCCAACGGCGATCACGAACATTGGTTATTCCATTTGAAAAAAGATATCGGGGAAAGAAAAGAAGTCTCGAAAAAATATCCGAAAAAAGTTGCGGAACTGAGCAAGGAACTCGACCGTTTTCTCGCCGAGACCGGGACCATCTATCCAACCCCAAACCCCAATTATAATCCGGATCATGCATCCGCTCCCAAACCCAAAAAGACCTACTCCGCCGCCCAATTCAAAAAGATGGACAAAAACCAGAACGGTTTCATCACCCTCAAAGAATACATCGGTAACCCAGTAGGCAGGAACGTGCCCGCCGTCAAAAAGCAATTCGAGCGACGCGACCGCAATAGCGACGGCAAGCTCACGCTTGTGGAACTGAACAGATAAACCTCTTAAAATGATCCTCTCGATTATACCCGATAGTCTCGTTTGAGAAAATGGATCCTTCCTCGATCAAAAATATTTTCTGGGACGTAGACGGGGTCTTGGCGGATCTGAATCATGCTTACTACCATTTCCTGACCGGACATCCCAACTATCGGGATCAATTCAAAGGCTTAAAGTGGGAGCAACTTCCTGAGGTTCTGCCAATCCTTCCCGAGTACGGCGCTCTGGAATTGAAAACCCATCCGGAGTTGGGAACCGAGATGGATCGAGATTTTTGCTCGAATCAGGATTTTTTCAGAAATCGCCCCCTCTACCCCGAGGTGATCGAAGTCCTCAAAGAACTCAATCAATTGGGCTACCGCCAGTTCACTATGTCCGCGACCTTTGACGTCGAGGCAAAGATGGCCTACCTCCAAGATATCCTCGATCCCGTTACTGATTTCCTGACCATTGAATGTGTGCAGCATGGGGAGTTCATGCATGATACTGCCAAAATTGACCGACTCCGGGACTGTTTTCAAAAATACAATCTCAACCCCAAGGAGACCATTCTCGTCGATGACCGGATCTACAACCAATACGCGGCTATCGAATCCGGTGCCCATCCTGTCCGCATGCGTTGTGAATTCACAACCAACTCACCAACTGAATTGTCGTGGATACCTGAATTTACGAATGTCCAAGAGGTCAAAGACTGGTTACTTCAAAAGCAAAAGGTTTAGCGTTAAAATCAATTCAAATACGGATTGGTTAAGATACAGATGACCAACTGGATCAGATTGAAAAATTATCGCGATACCTTTAAATATATGTGTCATAAATCATGTATTTTCAGATATTCATCATTAACCTCCCATTTGTAATTAATACCCAATGATTTTAACTCCCAAAAGGTTTACATTCTTTATTACACTCGTGGTTTCCTTTATTGGATGGTTACAAGCCGATGCAAAGCCAGAGGTAGCTATCCCCAAAAGCATTGAACCTTTTTTCGAAAACTACTGCTTCGACTGTCACGATACCGATACCGCCAAGGCAGACCTTGATTTGGAAGGACTTACCCGGTCCATCGTCGATGTCGCGGATGCTCAGAACTGGCAGGATATTCTCGATCAACTCAACTCGGGTGAGATGCCCCCGAAAAAGAAAGCTCAACCAGGAAAAGAAGAATTGGCGAAAGTGGTTGGCGATCTCACCGAATCCTTACAATCCGCCCAGACAATGCTAAAAGACAGCGGGGGAGAAATCGCCCTGCGTAGAATGAATCGACGGGAATATCAGTCGACCATAAAGGAATTGCTCGGCATTCGAATTCTTGCCGAAAGACTGCCGGATGATGCAAGCGGCCGCTTCGATACCATTGGTCAGGACCAAACACTCAGCTCTATGGATTTGGAGAACTACTTTGAACAGGGGCAGGAGGTC
>MDTE01068015.1_pt1 | contig 14218 bp, 9 predicted proteins | sample 811231 | NCBI WGS metagenome assembly MDTE01 (sample SAMN05326651, study PRJNA326480) | marine metagenome | isolation source: seawater | place: Indian Ocean: Red Sea | collected 2010 | reverse complement strand
ACCAGGTTCAATAATTCCAAAAAATGGAATGAAATTAGAAGTATCAAAAATTAGAGGAGAGACTTCTTATGGAATGCTTTGTTCTGAGTCAGAATTAAAATTATCTAACGACTCTGAGGGAATTATTGAATTAGGACAAAAATTTAATCGTAGTGTCGGCGAGCCCTATTTTAAGAATAAAAACAATAATAATGTAATAGAATTATCTGTTACACCAAATAGACCTGATTGTTTGGGCATAAGAGGCATTGCTAGAGATTTATTTGCGAGTGGTTACGGAGATTTAAAAGAAATTAAAAATGTAAAATTTAAGAAAACCTTAAAACATAATTTAAAAGTAAAAATAGAAAAAAATAAGAGTCAAGCTTGCTCAATATTTGGCAGTTGTTTAATTAAAAACATAACAAATAAAGAAAGTCCAAGTTGGTTAAAGGAAAGAATTTTAGCATTAGGCTTAAGACCAATCTCAGCAGTTGTAGATGTTACAAATTATGTAATGTTTGACCTTAATAGACCACTTCATGCATATGATTTAGATAAAATAAAAAATTCAATCAGAATAAGAAATTCCAAAAAAGGCGAAATACTCAAAGCGCTCGACAACAAAACTTATACACTTAAAGAAAATATGTGTGTTATAGCGGATGATGAAGGTCCTCTAGGCCTAGGAGGTATAATCGGTGGAGTAAGATCTGGAACTGAATTAGATACTAAAAATATATTAATTGAATCTGCTTATTTTGATCCTGTTATTACAAGAAAAACAGCAAAAGCATTACAGATAAATAGTGATGCAAAATATAGATTTGAAAGAGGAATAGATCCTCAATCAGTTAAAGAAGGACTTGTAATGGCCGCTAAATTTATTGTTGAGATATGTGGTGGCGAACTTTCAAATTTTGATATTCAAGAAACAGTAAAATTCAAAAAAAAAACAATTAAGTTTGATCCAAAGTTAGTATCAAGAACTATCGGCATTAATGTCAAAGAAAAAGATATTACTAATATTCTTAATAAGCTAGGATTTGAAACAAAAAAAAAGGGTAAAAATATTGATACAAAGATTCCATTATGGAGACCAGATATATTTGGTCAAATTGATTTAGTTGAAGAAGTAATTAGAATATTAGGATTTGAAAATGTTAAATCTATTGCGCCAGAAAAAGTTAGAACAAAACCAACATTAAACTTTTATCAAAAACATTTTCACTTAGCTCAACGTTCAGTAGCATCCAAAGGTTATTATGAAACTATAACTTGGTCTTTCAGTGATGAAAAAATTAATGATAAGTTTAAAGAAAATTTTGAAACTACAAGAATTATTAATCCTATCAGTTCAGATTTGGGAGTATTAAGAAATTCTTTGTATCCAAATTTAATTTATTACATGGAAAAGAACTTAAATAGAGGTTTTGTTGATCAATCTTTATTTGAGATTGGTCCAGTTTTTACAGGGAACAAGCCTGGAGACCAGATCACAGTAGTGTGTGGAATTAAAAAACAACTTTATGATCAGGAAGATTTAAAAAGATCTGAGCGCTTAGATGTATTTGAGATAAAAAAAGATCTTATCCAAACACTTGTTGAACTTGGCATAGATAGAGATGAGATATTAATTGAGGATAATTCACCATCTTATTATCATCCTGGTGTTTCAGGTTCAATTTTGTCTAAAATTGGCAAACATTTATTTGCTTATTTTGGCAAGATACATCCAAAAATAACACTTGAGTCTTACGGTTTTGAGATTTTCTTGGAAAATCTAGTAAATTTCAAAATTCAAAACAAACAAAATAAAGATAGTTTACAATTATCAGATTTCCAAAAGTCAGATAGAGATTTTGCTTTTTTAGTGAACAAAGATACAAAGGCCCAACTTCTTGTGGATGCAATTAAAATAGTAGACAAGTCTCTAATCAAAAATATTAAAATATTTGATGTTTATGAGGGAAAAAATATTCCATCAGATAAAAAATCTATTGCACTTAAAGTTACAATTCAATCAGACTATAAAACTCTTAATGAAAGTGACTTGTCAGATATCTCAAATAGAATTATTAAATCAGTCGAAGAACAAACTGGTGCAAAACTAAGATCTTAATGGATTACATCGATAATATTAGAAATTTTGCAATAATTGCGCATATAGATCATGGAAAATCAACTATAGCAGATAGAATAATTCATAAGTGTGGAGGTTTAACAGATAGAGAGATGAAAGCTCAAGTTCTAGATTCAATGGATATAGAACGTGAGAGAGGAATTACAATTAAAGCTCAAACTGTAAAATTAAGTTATAAATCCAAAAATGGAAAAGAATATATTTTCAATATAATTGATACTCCAGGACACGTAGATTTTAGCTATGAAGTCAGCAGATCACTTTATGCGTGTGAAGGATCAATACTTATTGTTGATAGTACACAAGGAGTTGAGGCACAAACTCTAGCAAATGTTTATCAGGCTCTAGATATGAATCATGAAATAATTCCAATACTTAATAAAATTGATCTCCCGGCATCAGATTTAGATCGAACAACAAAACAAATAGAAGATGTTATAGGAATAGAGACTAACAACGCAATTCCATGTTCAGGAAAGACAGGGGAAGGAATAGAAGATATTCTGGAAACTATAGTAAACTATCTTCCCCCACCAAAAGGAAATAAAAAAAATAAATTAAAGTGTTTATTAGTTGATAGTTGGTACGACACATACTTAGGGGTTGTTACCTTAGTAAGAGTTATAGATGGTAGAATAAATAAGAATATGAAAATAAAAATGATGTCAACTAATCAAGAGTATGTAGTTGAGAAGGTTGGAGTTTTTACCCCAAAACCTAAAGACGTAGACGAATTGAATACAGGTGAAATTGGTTTTATCATCACTGGAATAAAAAATCTTTCAGATACAAAAGTAGGAGATACAATTTGTGAAGCTAACAAACCTTTAGAAAAGGCATTACCTGGGTTTAAACCAAGCAAACCAGTAGTTTTTTGTGGCCTTTTTCCAGTTGATAGTTCAGATTATCAGAAGTTAAAAGATGGTTTAGCTAAGCTACAACTTAATGATGCAAGTTTTTCATATGAGGCAGAGTCATCATCTGCACTTGGATTAGGATTTAGATGTGGTTTTTTGGGCTTGCTCCATCTAGAAATTATAACTGAAAGATTAGAGAGAGAATTTGACATTAATTTAATCACAACAACTCCTGGTGTAGTTTATAAAGTATACTTAAATAATGAAAAAATTTTAGAGCTTCAAAATCCTTCAAGTTTACCTGATCCCACTTTAATCAACTTAATAGAAGAGCCCTGGATTAAGGCTACAATAATTACACCAGATGAATATTTAGGTTCAATAATTAAACTTTGTCAAAACAAAAGAGGCATTCAAACTAATCTAAGTTACTCTGGTAATAGAGCAGTTTTAAATTATGAAATACCTCTAAATGAAGTAGTTTTTGATTTTAATGATAGATTAAAATCAATGACAAGTGGTTATGCAAGTTTCGACTATGAAATATTAGGACACAAAGAAGGTGATCTTGTAAAATTATCCATTCTTGTAAATGCTGAGCCAGTTGATGCATTAGCAATGATGGTACACAAAGACTTTGCCCAAACCATAGGAAGAGAAGTTTGTGAAAAGTTAAAAGATTTAATCCCAAGACATAATTTTATGATTCCAATACAAGCAGCTATTGGAGGCAAGATTATTGCCAGAGAGACTATTAAAGGTTTCAAAAAAGACGTATTAACAAAAATTCATGGCGGTGGAGCCCTAGATAGGAAGAGAAAATTATTAGAAAAACAGAAAAAAGGAAAGGCAAGAGCTAAGCAGTTTGGAAAAGTAGAGATACCTCAAGAGGCTTTTATAGGTGTATTAAAAATTTCTAAAGAAAAATAAAAAATGATTTATGATTGTTTTTCATACTGGGACGAGGACTTACTTTTAGATTTAAGATTAAATATTTTAAATAAAGTAGTAGATTATTTTGTTATAGTCGAAGGAAATAAAACTTGGCAAAATAATCCAAAAAAATTAAGGTTTGATATAAATAAATTTTCAAGTTTTAAAAAAAAAATTATATATATACCCGTGAGAAATATGCCCGATGGAGACGATCCATATAAAAGGGAAAATTTTCAAAGGAATTCAATAAGCGAAGGCATATCGACAGCTAATGATAATGATTTAGTGATAGTTTCTGATTTAGATGAAATTCCAAACCCAGAGACGATTTTAAAATTTAATCCTCAAAATAGATATGCTGTTTTTAAGCAAAAACATTTCTATTATAAATTAAATCTGCAAAGTGAAAAAAATCCTCATTGGCTGGGGTCAAGAATTTGTGTGAAAAAATATTTAAATTCACCTCAGTGGTTAAGAGAGCTAAAATTTAAAAAAAGACCATTCTGGAGAATTGATAAAATGAGATTAAACAATATTCTTGAAGAAGGAGGATGGCATTTTTGTAACCTAAAAAGTCCTGAAAATTTGTTATATAAATATAAGAATTTGTGTGAAACAAATGATCCATACCATTTCAAAGAAAGAATAGATAACAAATATTTAAAAATTGAGGAAATAAAGAGAAGGATTGAAAATAAAGAAGATTTAATTGGGCGAGATGATAATTTTAAAAAAATTTCTATAGATAAATCATTCCCTGATTTTTTGTTATCTAATTTAAAAAAATATTCTGATTGGATAATTTAAATATCTGAATACTCACTTACTACATTTTCCAGAATATCTAAATTCATATTAATACAGTAAGGAAATATTTCGTCATTTTTTGTATCTTCTGTAATAAGTCTAAAATATTTTAGGTTTAAAATTGAACTTAATCTTTTACACTTTTGGCTTGGATGACTTGAGGGAATTATTTCAATTATATTTGTTTTTTCCTTACAAAATATAATATTTGTAAGAGCTGCACCATGTGCGCCAATAATAGTTTTGGCGTTACTAAATAAATCTATTTGTTCTTTAAAAGATAAATTTTCTGGCTTAATTATTTGATAACCTTTTTTCTTTAATAAATTAATTACCTCTTCATTATTCAAAATTTTTAAATGATTAAATTTAGAACCACTTCTATCAAGAAATATTTTTAAGTTATTTTGACTATTTGTATTTTTTAAGAATTGAATTCTTAAATCATTAATAATCCAATTAGGTAAATTGCCAACTTGCTCTTGTACATATCCTTCAAAATACCAAGGATGTGTAACGGATATAATTTTATCAGCATCAATATGACGGTGTATTTCAGCGCTCAATATTTTTTCTTCATTGATACCAATCATTCTAAAAATTTTAATTTGCCAATCAATTTTTTTATTTACTAAGAAAAAATCAATTTCTGTTAAAGTGATTTTTGATTTAAGAAGCGAAATTTTAGGCAATATATCAAATAAAAAATGAAAATAATTTTCCCCACTTGCACCTTGTAACAAATTAAAAATAGTTCCATTAACCTTTTTTTTTATATACGGAGTTCCATTTTGAAATACTGAATTTAAGTTAATCTTTTCTAAGTTTCCTCTAATTTGTTGAAAGGAATGTCCACTTAGAATAATATTATCTTTGATGACAGCCACATTTTCATTTAAATCTGTATAAATTCTACAGTTATCGGTAGAGTATATAAAATATTTTTTGTCTTCAAATATATCATTTTTGTATTTTTCAACTTGTAAAATTTTTGTTGAATAATTTATATTATTTGAAAGTTTTATTTTTCCGTAATTTAATTTAAATATTTCTCTAATAAATTTTTTTACTATTTTTGAAAGATTTCTATTAAACATTCTATTAAATATTTTTTATTTAAATTTTTTCACAACCCTCTCGAATTTTCTTTTCATTTTAACTTTAAACATATTAATTTTTTCAGATTTAATTAAATCTTTTAAACTAATAGAAATATTTGGATGATCTATTTTAGAAAAATGCACATCATACCATCCATTATATTTCAATTTAAATTTCAAAAATTCTCTGAAAGTAGCCAAATTTATCCAATCCCCCTTTAAATCATCACCATAGGGTCCAGCAGAACTTGGATGAAAAGTAATTTTTCTTTTTCCAAGATCAGTTAAAATTTTAAAATTTGTGTAATTATACTTAATATTATGTCCATCCACTATTTTAAATGAAATCATATCAAAATACTTTCTAAATAGATCTAATGTCTCAACTTTTTTTATTTCAAAAGATATATAATCAAAAGAAATTTTTTCTAATAAAATTTTTTCTAAAACTTCAATATCATAATTCTCTAAATCAATTTTTATAAAATGTGGTATTCCATGTTTATTGAATACATCATTTAAATTTTTATAATCTACTTTAATTTTATTAAAATCTTTAATTTCGTTTTCATTTGGCTCTGGATATTGGCTTAAAAGATAATTATTTTTATGAATATAAAAGTTTTTCTCCCTCTGACTATGATCCGGTCCTATAATACAATTTTCAACAACAATTTTTCCTAAACTTATCTCCTCTTTATATTTATTGAGAATTTCTTTGCAGTTTTCGGGATTTGCCTCAACACATACTACCAAATCTGATTTCAATAAGTAATAATCAATGTTTTCACCTTTTGCTGCACCTAAATCATATATTATTCTTTTCATTAAAATATATTAATTGATTAAGGATTTACTATTATGATAAGAAAAGAAATGTCAAATAAATCTTTAATTGAAATATTTAATGATACAAAATATTATTCACTAAAATATAAGAATTATTTCCCAATTTACGAAAAAATACTATCAAATTATAGAGAAAAAAAAATTACATTTGTAGAAATCGGTGTTTTGTCAGGTGGATCTCTTCATATGTGGAAAGAATATTTTGGTAAAGAAGCTAGAATTATTGGAATAGATTTAAACCCAGATGCAAAAAGATTAGAACATGAAGGTTTTGAAATATTCATTGGAAATCAATCGGATCCTAATTTCTGGGATTCTTTTTTTAATCAAGTAGGAAAAGTCGATATAATACTAGATGATGGTGGTCACACTAATTTTCAACAAATTATAACTTCAGTTTCTGCTATTCCAAATATAAATGATGACGGAGTTCTAATTGTTGAAGATGTATTTCATAGTTATGGTGTTAGCTACGGAGAATCAGGTTTTTTTAATCCTTCAAAATATTCATTTATAAATTTTTGTAAAAAAATTGTAGATGATGTCAATTGCAGATTTCCTGATACTAAAAAATTCAAATTTTCTCTTAATAAATATGTTCATTCAATTGAAGTATTTGAGTCAATTGTTGCGTTTAAAATAAATTCTGAATTATGTAAACAAATAAATTCTGTTATTTACAATAATGGACAAAATTTTAATGTTAAAGATTATGCACATATGCACGATCCAAAAATTCCAGGTAGCAACAGATTTGTGGTATTTATCAAAAAACTTTATCCACGTTTTAGAGGAACTTTAAAATTCTTCGTATTTAAAATTAATGAGGGTTTGCTTAAGAAATTTTTTAAATAATTTAATACTTTATAAAAATTGGAAAGATGGCCGAGTGGTTTAAGGCGCACGCTTGGAGAGCGTGTATAGGGGAAACTCTATCGTGGGTTCGAATCCCACTCTTTCCGCCAAAATAATTAGTCAAAATTTAAATTAAACACTAAAGTGAAAAAAGTAATTAAATATTTTTTTTTTGATCAAATTTACATTGAAATTCAACATTAATTTGACCTTTGTTCCATGGTTAATTTGTCAAAAATTTAAAAGATGTTATAAAAAACTTACTAAAATCAATGTCTTTTCAAAACAAAACAAACTATCAAGCTGACTCAATAAAGGTCCTTAAAGGTTTAGAGGCTGTAAGAAAACGTCCAGGTATGTATATTGGTGATACAGACGATGGTACTGGCCTTCACCATATGGTTTACGAAGTTGTAGATAATTCAATAGATGAAGCACTTGGTGGTTATTGTAAAAATATTGATGTTAGTATCAATTCAGATGGCTCGGTAACAGTAAAAGATGATGGACGAGGAATTCCTGTAGATACTCATAAAGGTGAAAAAAAATCAGCTGCTGAAGTAATAATGACTCAGCTTCACGCTGGTGGAAAATTTGATCATGATTCTTACAAGGTATCTGGTGGCTTGCATGGGGTAGGAGTTTCAGTTGTAAATGCGCTCTCAGAAAAATTAAAATTAAATATAAGTAGAGATGGAAAGAAATATTTTATTGAATTTAAAAATGGAGATGCAAAATCTCCATTAAAATTAATTGGCAAAAGTAAAGAAAATGGAACAGAAATTAATTTTTTACCATCAAAAGATATTTTTTCTTCAACAAAATTTAGTTTTTTAATTTTAGAAAAAAGGCTTAGAGAATTAGCTTTTTTAAATAGGGGAATAAAAATAACTTTAAATGATTTTTCAATTAAAAAGTCTAAATCTATAGAATTTAAATATGAAGGAGGAATATTAGAATTTGTCGAATTTTTAGACATGAAAAGGGAGGCTCTTAAAAATAAAAATGATAATCAATTATTTAAAAAACCAATTTACATGGAAGGTTCAAAAAATAACATCGAAATTCAATGTTCTTTGAAGTGGAATGCAGGCTATACAGAGGATGTTTATCCGTTCACTAACAATATTTACCAAAAAGATGGAGGAACACACCTATTAGGATTTAGGAGTGCTTTGACTAGAGTAATTAATAAATATGCTAATGATCAAAATTTGTTAAAGAAAAATAAAGTAAGTTTGTCTGGTGATGACGTAAAAGAAGGTTTAACTTGTGTACTGTCAATTAAAGTTCCTGATCCAAAGTTTTCATCTCAAACTAAGGACAAATTAGTCTCATCTGAGGTAAGAAATATTATAGAGAATTTTGTTAACGAAAAACTTTCTATATGGTTTGATCAAAATCCTTCAGTATCAAAAATTATTTTAGCAAAAATTATACAAGCAGCTGTAGCTAGAGATGTTGCAAGAAAAGCTAGAGAAAACGTTAGGAGAAAAGGAGCCCTAGAATTAACTGGTTTACCCGGAAAGCTAGCAGATTGTCAAAACTCAAAGCAAGATGGAACCGAATTATTTATTGTTGAGGGTGATTCAGCGGGTGGCTCAGCTAAGCAGGGTCGAAATCGAGAATTCCAAGCAGTTCTTCCTCTTAGAGGTAAAATTTTAAATACATTCACAGAGGTAAATGGAAAAAATGGTAAATCAATAGATTATAAAACTAAATCTTTATCAAAAATGATGTCATCAAATGAGATTGTTACACTTATTAATGCTCTAGGACTTGATCCTAAAACTGAAGAGATTGATATCAAGGATTTAAGATATGGAAAAATAATTATCATGACAGATGCAGATGTTGATGGTTCGCATATTAGAGCCTTGTTATTAACATTTTTTAATAACAAACCATTTAACAAACTGATTGAAAATGGAAATATTTATTTAGCTCAACCACCGCTATTTAAAATAAATAAGGGATCAAAAAGTATTTACTTGAAAGATGAAAATGATTTAGAGAAATATATAAACAACAACTCAAAAGAATTAAAAAATGTAAGCAAAAAAAGTAAAGAATATATAAGTATATTAAGTGAAGAAAAATCTAAACTTAGCATTCAAAGATTTAAAGGTTTAGGAGAAATGAATCCACTAGAATTATGGAATACAACTTTAAATCCAGAAACGAGAAATTTACTTAAAGTACAATATTCGAAAAATCAAAAAAAAGACCAAGAATTGATTTATACTTTAATGGGTAATGATGTATCTCTTAGAAAGGATTTTATTGTTGATAACGCAATAAATGTTTCAAATTTAGATATTTAAATGGAATTTTTAAATAATTCTAAAAATTATTCTCTTAATAGAAAAACTTATATTAACCTAAGATGGATAGCGATTATTGGTCAATTTCTAGCTATCAATATAGCCGTCTTCTTTTTTAAATATGAATTTCCGTATATAAAAGCAAATGTTATTGTTCTAATTGGTGTCATTAGCAATATATATCTAATAAGTTTTTATGTAAAAAACTTGTTATCAAATAGAACAGCTTTTAATTTTCTTATTTTAGATATTTTTCAATTAACATTTCTTTTCTATTTGACTGGAGGAGTTTTAAATCCTTTTATTATTTTTTTAATAATTCCCAGTATATTTGCATCTTTAAGTTTAGAAAAAAAAACTAATTACTTTCTAATTTTGATTACATTTTTTAGCATAATTTTGCTGACCTTTTTTTATGAAGAAACATCATTACCTTTTCCAAAAAGATCACTAATTGATAATTACTTTTACTATTCTATTCCAATTTCCTTAATTATAGCGTTATTTTTTCTTAGTTTTTTTGCAATTACATTTAGCCAAGAATCTGGCCTAAGGAAGGATGCGCTTGATAAAATACAACAATTAATCGCCAAAGAACATGAGCTAGTCTCTCTGGGTGGACAAGCTGCAGCAGCGGCTCATTCATTAGCTACACCGCTTTCTACAATAAAAGTAATCACTCAAGAGTTGTCAAAATCATTAAAGGGCAATAAAGATATTGAAAAAGACATGCTGTTGCTTAGTCAACAAGTCGAAAGGTGTAATCAAATTTTAAAAAAACTAACCTTAAATCCCGACATAGATGATGAATTTATTGATTACGAACTAACATTATCGATTTACATACAAGAAATTATAAAGTCTTTTGAAAATATAAGTAAGAAAAAATTTTTTTTTCAAGATAATCAGAATACCAATCCAATAAAATTTAAAAGATCAATAGAAATTATTTATGGACTTAGAAACTTTATAGGAAACGCAAATAAATTTGCGAAAGAAAAAATATTTATAACGATCAATTCAGATAGTGAGAACACTGAAGTAATTATAGAGGATGATGGAGATGGTTTTCCCAAAGATATTTTAGATAAGATTGGTGAACCTTACATTAGAACAAAAAAAAAAAATAATAATTCGGGATTAGGATTAGGAATATTTATAGGTGGAACATTATTAGAAAGAAATAATGCAAAAGTTCTTTGCAGAAATTCTTTAACTAGAAATGGTGCCGAGGTTATAATTAAGTGGGCAAATAAGGATTTATTGCAAAATTAATTAAGAACTCTTTTATGTTTAAAAAGGTTGCTTAACTCAGTAATCATTACATCTCCTAATTCCTGAACATCTGTAATTTTAATTGCTTTCTTATAATATCTTGAAACATCATGGCCAATACCTATTGCTAATATTTCAATATCGTCTTTGCTTTCAACAAATTTTACAACTTTTTTTAAGTGTTTTTCTAAATAGTCACCTGAATTAACTGATAAAGTAGAATCATCTACTGGAGCACCATCAGATATTACCATTAAAATTTTTCTCTCCTCTTTCCTTTTTTTCAATCTACTATAAGCCCACATTATTGCCTCTCCATCAATATTTTCTTTAAGGATACCTTCTTTTAACATAAGACCAAGATTTTTTTTTGATTGACGCCAATGGCTATCAGCACTTTTATAAATTATATGTCTTAAATCATTTAGACGTCCAGGATTTTTAATTTTTCCGTTTTTGTTCCAAGTTTCTCTTGATTTTCCGCCTTTCCAGTTTTTAGTAGTGAAGCCTAAAATTTCTACTTTAACTGAACATCTTTCTAAAGTTCTTGATAAAATATCTGCACATAATGCAGCTATTGTAATTGGTCTTCCCCTCATAGATCCAGAATTGTCAATTAATAAACTTACGACAGTATCTTTAAACTCTTGGTCCTTTTCTTTCTTAAAAGATAATGAGTTGTAGGGATCAATAATTATTCTTGGTAATTTTGAACTATCTAAAAGCCCTTCCTCTAAATCAAAATCCCATGAACGATTTTGTTTTGCCATAAGCTGCCTCTGTAGTTTGTTGGCTAATTTAATTATTAAATCTTTAAAGTTTATTAGTTGTTGATCTAGATTTTTTCTTAATCTTAATATTTCATCTGTTTCTTCTAAATTTTCTGCTTTTTCTATTTCATCAAATTCTTTACTAAAAACTTTATAATCATTATCACTTTTTGTATTATTAAGTTTTTGAACGATATTTTCTGAACTTTGTTGATCGCTATCAGTATCAAAAAGCTGTTCTTCCATTCTAAATTCATTTACATCTAAATCGTTTTCAGACTTAGATTGATTTTCTGATTCATTTTGATTTTGATTTTCATCTGCTTCATTATTTGAATCAGAACTTTGCTGATTATTTTGATCATTTTCTTGTTGATTTTGTTCATTTTTTTCTTCTTCATCTTTTTCTAGAAAATCCATTTCCTTTAGAATCTCAACAAATTTAGAGCTATAAAGCTCTTGATTTTCTAAAGTTTCTTTTAAATAGTTTAAATGCTTTCCGAAGCTCTTTTTAAATTCATCTTCCCAATAGCTTAAAATTTTTTCACATAAAGCATTAAGTTTAATGTTAAAAAAATTTTTGAGCATATATATTTCAAAAGCTTCCAAAATAGAGGTATCTTCTTTTGATTTAAGTTGGTCTTTTCTTTTTAGATTAATTTTATAATTGTAGTTATCAATCAAATTTTTACTGACACCTTGTAACATTTTCGTCCCAAGTTTTTCATATCTTATTTTTTCAGATATATTATATAATGCCTTAAGAGTTGGTTTTGTTGGTAAATTTTTTAAATAAATATCTTTATTTGAAAATTTTCTTTTTAGTGCCTCAGAGTCTGTTTCAGCTCTAAATTTTAAAAAATCATATTTATTATTTAAATTATCTAGCTCAAAAAAATTGTAGTTTTTTGAACTATCATTTTTTTTTTCTAAGTTGGTATTATTCTTATAATCTTCTGATATTGCTTTAACCGTTGAGATTAATGCTTGTTTAAACTTTTCTTTTAAATTTTCGTCTTTCTTCATTTACATCTGAATATTTACCAAGGATTCTGGCAAATCTTCCCCAAAACATCTTTGATAGTATTCAGCTATAGTATTCTTTTCAACATCATCACACTTATTTAAAAAAGTAACCCTGAATGAATATCCTATATCTTTAAAAATTTGGCTATTTTCAGCCCAATGAATAACTGTTCTTGGACTCATTACTGTAGATATATCTCCAGCAACAAATCCTTTTCTTGTTAGAGCTGCAACTTTTATCATATTTGCTATAATATCTTTGCCTTTAGCATTATTCATATTCTTATTTTTTGATAAAACTATTTCCATTTCTTTTTCAAGATCCAAATAATTTAAAGTGGAAACAATATTCCATCTATCCATTTGTCCTTGATTAATTTGCTGCGTTCCATGATAAAGACCACTTGTATCTCCTAATCCAATTGTATTTGACGTGGCAAATAACCTAAAATATTTATTTTGTTTTAAGACCTTATTTTTATCTAATAGTGTAAAACTTCCTTCGGATTCCAAAACTCTTTGTATTACAAACATTACATCTGGTCTCCCAGCATCATATTCATCAAAAACTAATGCAACTGGATTTTGAATGGACCATGGCAATATACCCTCCTTAAATTCTGTAACTTGTTTACCGTCTTTAATTACAATTGCATCTTTGCCAATCAAGTCAATTCTGCTTATGTGGCTATCCAGGTTTACTCTTATACAAGGCCAGTTTAATCTTGCAGCTATTTGCTCTATATGTGTAGATTTACCAGTTCCATGATATCCTTGAATTAATACTCTTTTATTAAATGAAAAACCAGATAACACTGCTAAAGTGGTATCTGTATCAAACTTATAACCTTTATCAATTTCTGGAACAAATTCACTTTTTTTAGAAAAACCTTCAACCTCCATGTCACTCTCAATTCCGAAAGTCTGTTTCACTGAAAGTTTAATATCTGGTGTTATGTTAATATTTGGTATCAATTTTTCCTCTATATGTATTTTTTAATTGAGTGTAAGCTAAAGTAATTATCTTAAGCTTATCTTCAAATTTCTTATTTCCAGCATTCATATCAGGGTGAAATTTTTTAACAAGCTTTTTAAACTTCTCTTGAACTTTTTTCCATTCTATTCCCGCAGGAATATCCAGAATAGTAAAAGCTTGAAAATCTTGACTGGTAAATCTAAATTTTTTCATATGATCCATATGCTCAAGATTTTTGAATTTTTGCATCTCATCTTTTAAAGCATTATTCCAAAGAATTTTAAAAAAATTGTCTGATGAGCTGAAGCTTTGTGTTGGCTT
>MDTE01169743.1_pt1 | contig 14219 bp, 15 predicted proteins | sample 811231 | NCBI WGS metagenome assembly MDTE01 (sample SAMN05326651, study PRJNA326480) | marine metagenome | isolation source: seawater | place: Indian Ocean: Red Sea | collected 2010 | reverse complement strand
TTTTGAATTTAATAGGGATCTTTTAATTTTTAAGAGAGATTTATTTGATTGATCCAAAGAATCTAATATAGGGGTTGCAAAATGTTCGGTCCCCTTTCTACATATAAAATTAATTTCCATTATATTTTTCAATATGAGTTAAAAATTCAGCAACTTTGACTTGGTATGAGTTCTTTTTATGTGCAGTGTTATATCCATTCTTTCGTATTTCATTTTTTTTATTAGAGTTTAACCAGACATCTATTTTATCCATCAGATCTTGAGATTGATTAAAAAACACACAGTCTCGTTCATTTTTATAGAAATTTTGTATCCCCTCTATATTTTCAGCCAAGCAAAATGCGCCACTACCTAACATTAGATGTATTCTATCGCTCCAACAGAATGCTTTTGATGCATTAGAATTAAAACATAAAGTTATTTTGATTTCTGAAACTTTTTTTGATATTTGCTGTTGATTAATTGCTGGATAACAGTTTTTAAATCCATATGCTATGAATTTTTTATAGTCTTTACTGTAGATAATTAAGTTATACTTTTCATCCAATTTTTTTAAAATAGAGGTTCTATTAGAATGAATTTCACTTGCTGATCCAAAGAAACCAAGATCATACATAAAATTATTATTTTCTGTAAACTTACAATTTGAAGGAACTCCTTGATCTAGCCAAATAGGGTTTATTTTCATATTAGTATAATTTTCAAATTCAATTTTTTCTTTATTAAAAAAAATATCCACTTTTTTTGCTAAACGAACAACTTTTGAATATCTATTTCCAAATTTAGCAGCATCAAAATACCACCAGTATTTTGGTATATTGTATTTATTAAGCTTAAAAAATTTTTCACATTTCATTCCAATTTTAAGTGAGTTAAAAATAATCCCATCAATCTTCTGATTTGAGCAATGTCGTATCAGATTGAATGTGTAAAATTTGTTTATTTCAATAATATCATGTGATAAATTCTTTAATGCATTAATAATGAATCGCTCATTTCGTATTTTATAGAAAGATTTTTCAGGTGGTATTAGATATAAGAATCTTTGTTTATTCATTAAATTTTTGTTTAAAGTGGCTATTAAATTGTTCGATGTTTTTTTCTAGCAGGTAGGATGTTTCTTTCTTCATTTTATAAATATCTTCAGGGTTTTTAACCAATTTTGTGAAATAGTCTAAAAAGATAGACTCCTCAACATCAAATATTATCTGATTTCTTATTTTATCAATTTTAATAGTGGGCATACAATACCCATTTTTATTATTTGATACAATTTCATTCATAGGAGATTCATTTAAAGTAATTGTAGCAAGTCTTGAATGAAGCCCTTCTAAAATAGTTAAGCCAAAACCTTCATATTTTGATGGAGCAAGATTGATGTCAAAATTATTTAAAAAATCAATATATTCATTTTTATCCATATTATCTTGAATCAATGAGATGCGATTATCAGATTTTAAAAACTTTATATTTTCTTTAAATATTTTTTTTGTCCAACTTCTCATTTTTTTTGTCAATTTAATTGTTACTGCAATATCATCATCTGGATAATTTTTTAATAGGTTTATAATTGCTCCTAAGTTTCGTCTATCTTTATATCCTCCAGTACCTCCATTAAATAGGACTTTAATTTTTTTCTCTATGGGTTTAACCTCTTTTATTGGATGATTCCATAATATCCAGGGCATATAGAAATAATTTTTCAACCCATCATTAATACAACCTTCAATTGCAATTTTTGATTTACAGTATACAACATCAAATAATCCATAATATTGAACATAGTCAGATTCATAGTATTCATAATTAATCATTAAATACATTGCTTTAGCTTTTTCTTTGATTTGTTTGATTATCTTAATTGGAAATCTTTCAAAACAAAAAAATATATCATTTTCAGTAATTTGATTTATTAGTTTATTAATTGGGACAAATGTACAGTCCCATTTAATTTTTCTTTTTTTATTATAGGTTATTATTGGTTCTAGGGAGTTCTCAATAGCTATTTTCTCAATAGCTTTTGCATCATAACTTAAACCTTGTTCACACCAAGGTGTATATAAGAAAATTCGTCTACTCATTGTTTAAATCTAATAATAAAATTTCTGGATTTTTTTTATTTAATACATTTGCAATTAGTCTTCTGGAACCATCTAATATAAAAATATCATTTTCATCAGTTTTCGCACCTAAATAATTAAGACACTTTCCTGTTATGTATAGTAATGGTCCCATATTAATCCCAGTATTAATTATCTCTTGATATTTTTTTATATCTTTATAGCGCTCTTTTCTTGTATTTTTTTTAATTATAAGATCTAAGGATACCATATCTTTTAAATTTTCTGATAATTGAATCTCACTTTCCCCACTTTTTATAGTAATAATATTCCAAAAGTTTTTTTCCCATTTTAATGGTTTATAGAGCCTGTATTTAAATATTTTATTAATCAATCTTTTTAAAAAAAATCGACCTTTCCAAAAGTTGCTTATTTTATAATTTTGAATTATCTGTTCTTTATTTTGTAAGATTTTTAAATTTTTAAATCTCATTTTAACGATTATTTTTCTATCATATGTAAGGTGCTGGTCAAAATATTTCATTTATATAATAAGATTTTTTATCCAAAGCGATTTTTCCCTAGAGGGGTTATGCTTTGAGTTTTTATAATTTTTTATTCCATATAGACTCATAAATTCTTTGCGAACTTTAAAGTCTTTGAAAAGTTTAGTATATTTTTTCCAACGTTTTGAACAACTATCAAAAGTTGATACTTTATTTGTATAGCAAGCTATTATATCATTTTTTTTACTGTAATTAAAAAGTTTGATCCATAGATCTGAATCAATTCCACATGAAGTTTTTTCTGTCCATACTCCGAAGCCTTTAATTGATTGTAAGATTTCTTTTTTTATGCCAAATGTAGTTCCTTGCACTCGCGTGCTCTTATAAGATCTAAGCCTACCACTGTTATCTTTTATTTGTCCAAAAATAATATGATATTTTTTAAATAGATCTAATAAACTTGAAATTGATTTTTTAGATATAAAATAATTATCATCATCTAAAAAAAATAAATTATTAGAATTAGAATATTGTATTCCGTAATTCCATAAACGTGCTTTTGACATGCAAGGTTTTATTTTTGGGATATAAAGCCATTTAGTTATTTGATTATTTTTAATATTTATATCTTTTAAATGTTTTTTTAGTGGTTCATTTTTTAGTATAAATAAATTTCTCTCATCATTTGGAATAGCAATTTTTTCACTATAGTTATTAACTATATTTTTTGAATAGTCTGAGCCATCATCTGTTATAATAACTTCAATATTGTATCCATCAGATTGAGATTTTATTTCATCTAGAGTTTGTATAAAGCTTTTATAACTTTCTTTTGCATTAGATGTAAAGTAATGACTTATAATAATCGTTAAATCAATATTATTCATAAAGGTTTTTCCAGAGATCTTTATTCTTATATAGATGTTTTAATAGTTCTACTTCATGCTGTGTTGTGATTTTGAAGTTTTTATCGGACCCTTGGATAAATTTTATTGAAGCGTTAGGCTTGAATTTTAATAAAACTTGTAAATCATCAGTTTCAGCTTTAATCATATTATTATAAGCTTTAAATATTAAATCATATTTGAATCCTTGTGGAGTTTGTATGGATTTAATATCTATTCGATTTAAATATTGAATTTTTTGATTTTTTTTCTGTATTAAAGTATCTTTTTGTTCTATGATTGGTATGACAGAATCAAATTTTTTTAAATTATTAATACAGTCGTTAAAAATTTTGTTTGATACAAAAGGTCTTGCAGCATCATGAATTAGTACGTTTTTACATTTTTTAGAGCAAGCTTTTAAGCCTAGGTGTGAAGATTCTGTCCTTGTCTTTCCGCCAGACACAACCTTAGATATATTTAAAATATCTTTTGATATTAAATCTTTCCAATCTTTATTTACAACAGTAATGATTTCATCAAATTTAAAACTGTAACCAGTTTCTTTGTAAGGATATTGATTATATAAGATTCTTGACATAGAATCTTTATCATCTAATAGCGTGAACTGTTTAGGATGTTTTTGTTGAGCTCTTGAGCCCTTTCCTCCAGCAAGTATAATTAAACTATTCATTAATCTGTTTTAAATTGTAAATCGTACAATTTTTTATAAGTACTATTGTTTTTAATCAAAGTTTCATGGTCACCTGATTCAATGATTTTAGCATCATCAAATACAAATATTTTATTTGCATTCATAATAGTTGAAAGCCTATGAGCAATAACAATAACAGTTCTATTTTGAATTAAATTGTTAATTGCTTTCTGTACTTTTTTTTCTGATTCGCTATCTAAAGAGGAAGTTGCTTCATCCATAATTAATATAGATGGGTTTTTGTATATTGCTCTTGCGATTGATAAACGTTGTTTTTGCCCTCCAGATAGTTTTGTGCCACGTTCACCTATAATTGTATCAAAGCCATTTGGGAGGTTATTTATAAAATTACTAGCGTTTGCTGTCTCAGCAGCTTTTTTAATATTATCAATTGATAGGTCATCAGCTCCATAACAGATATTATTTTTTACTGAATCATTGAATAATATAGTATCTTGAGGAATAACTCCAATTTGCGATCGAAGTGATTTTTTATTAATCTTGTCTAAATTTGTATTATCATACTTTATTTCTCCAGAACTAGGGTCGTAGAATTTCATTATCAAATCTACTACAGTTGATTTTCCAGCACCACTTTCACCAACAAACGCGATAAATTCACCTTTATTAATTTTTAAATCAATATTATGAATTGCGTATCTATCGGTGTTATCATATTTAAATGAAACGTTTTTAAGCTCAATGGACTCTTTAAAATCATTAACCGTAATTAATTTCTTTTTAGATTTTTTAATTTCAACATCAAGTACTGAAAAAACTCTCTCTGCAGATGCAATTCCTTGTTGCATAATGGCTGCGACTCCAGTTAGCTTTCTAGCTGGTTGAAGCATGGCGAATAGGTAAATAATAAACTTAACAAATTTATCAGCTTCTAACGGCTGATTAGGAGATTGCAAAACAGCAGATCCCCCAATCCATAATATTGTAACGCCAAGTGAAACTCCAATCATTTCATTTATTGGTGTTGTGAAAAATCTAATTTTTTCTTGGCGCATAATTAGTTTAAAAAACTTAGTATTTTCTAATTCAAATTTCAAAAACTCTTTTTTTTCTGATATAAATGATTTGACAATTCTTATTCCACTTAACATTTCTTGTAAAATATTCATTAATCCAGCTATTTGTATGCTTGATCGTTTAGCTTTTCGTTTTATGCTATTAGCTAAGAATGAAACAATAGTGAATGATAAGGGAGCTACAATTAACATTAATAAAGATAATTTTAAATTAATAATACATAACATAATTATCATTACAATCATACTTAGAGGTTGGTTAATTAAGTTTTGAACAGATTGTGTGAATGCAATTCTCATATTTGTAACATCATTAATGGCAATAGATGATAGCTCTCCCGTTTTATTTTTATCATAAAATGATAAAGGAAGGTTACATAGTTTTTTGAATAATTTGTTTCTAATATCAACAATCATTTTTGTTTGCACATAGGATAGACTGATATTATTAATATAAAAAAATAAATTTTTAAAAAAGAATGTTCCAAGAAGCATAAAACATAATGCTTTAAGGGCTAATAAAGGGTCTTGTGTGGGATTTAACCATTGTTCAATATTAGAAAACATCGAACTATCTTCTTTTATTTTTTCCTTAGATAATGACATTATAGATGTAATTAAAGACCCTACAAGCCAAATTGATAGAGCATTTAATAATGCAAATATCAATGAAGAAAAAATTGATACGAACACCATTAGTTTGTAGGGTTTACAAAATTGTAATATTCTAAGATAAGATTTCATTCTTGATATTTTCCATCTCCATATCGCACAATTGTCACTTTTTTATTTGAAAAATTTAAAATTGTTGAACCTTTTGATAATTTACGTTTTTCATCATCATATACCAGTATATGTTTAAAATTTTCAGGAATTTCTTTCAAGTTAATTATCGATTCTTGCCCAGTTGTATTTACACTAGTTGTTACTATTGGGTTTTTAAATTCTTTTATAAGATTATTTGTAAATGCATGATTTGGGATTCTAAATCCAATTAGCTCAGAATCTTCAGTGGCTAATTTTGAAAGATTATTATTTTTATTATTTTTTGATAAGATAGTAAAAGGACCAGGGAGAAGGTTAGAAATAATTTCAAGCTGTTTATCATTGATTGTTGAATATTTTTTTATATCTTTTATGCACTCTACTATAATACTAAATGGCCCCCTACGATTTTTTAATTCAATAATAGTTTTAATAGCCTTATCTGAGGTCGCATCACAGGCTAAACCTGGAATAGTATCAGTTGAGTGAATAATAACCTTTTTTTCTTTTAATGCCTTAACTGCAGATGCAATATTTGCTTGATTTGCTATATGATATTTCATTTGTAATGTTTTTTAGCCCATTTTCTATGAAACCAAAAATACTGAGTAGGGTATTTTATAACCAGTTTTTCTAATGCAATATTATAATTCTGATTAATTATATTAATTTTCTCATCATTTTTTATATTATCGAAGTTTACTTCTAATTTTTTTGATTTAATAGAATATGTGTAATCCTTATTCATTATTATAAATAATATAATTATTGGGATATTCTTTTTTATGTGAAATATAGCACCTCCCTTTGGAGTAGATGTTGGTTCATTAAAAAAACTATTTAACGTGCCATTTTTCCCCGCATTTTGGTCACTCGCTAAAATAAGAAAATAATTTTCATCTAATGCTTGGCTCATTTTGTTAATCGAACTTTTTTTAGGAATTAGCTTGGTATTATCACAACTTCTTATCCAGTTGAAAAATTTTTCTCCAGATTTATTTTTCTGTATTTGTGCTACTCCTGCTGATTTATAGTTATTATATCCTAATAAAGGCAACAGCATTTCCCAGTTACCTAAGTGGCCAGTCATAATTATAGATGGATTATTTTCATCAAGAATATTTTTTGTTGTTTCATCTAACTTTATTAATTGATTTATATTGTTTTTATTTAATTTGGATAATCTCATAAAATCAAAAGATAATATTCCAAAATGGATATAACATTTTTTTAATATAGTTTTTAATTCACTAGATGATTTTTGTGGAAATGCTATTCTAAGATTAGTTAAAGCAACTTTTTTTCTCAAAGGGAAAAGCCAATACATAGCATATCCTAATATAATGCCTGCATACAAGCATATAGTACGTGGTAATATGCTGAGAATCTTACTTCCTATTTTTAGTATATAAAATAACATGGATATAATTAAGTATCCTTTTTATCTCTGTATTAATATAAATTGTATTCTAACTCAATTAAAATGTAAATTAATTTGTTTGTTCCCATTTTTATAAAGGTAATAATTTGATTGAAATCCCAAAATATTTAAAGAAATATATTGTAGAGCAAAATTATGATGATTATTCATTTATAGATCATGCATGTTGGAGGTTTATAATGAGGCTTAATAAACAATATTTTCGTAATCATGCACATCCTAAATACTTAGAAGGGCTTGATAAAACTGGAATTACTATTAACCAAATTCCTAAAATTGAAAATATTGATAAAAAGCTACAAAAATTTGGTTGGAGGGCTGTTGGAGTTAGAGGGTTTTTACCTCCTCTTATTTTTATGGATTTTCAATCAAAAGGGATATTACCAATTGCATGTGATATGCGCTCAATGGAACATTTGACATATACACCTGCCCCTGATATAGTCCATGAGGCAGCTGGACACTCACCAATGATTGCTGATAGTGATTATGCCCAATATTTAAAATATTATGGAGAAATTGCACGTAAGGCAATTTATTCTTCAGAAGATTATGATCTTTATGTTGCCATTAGAAAACTATCAGATATAAAGGAGAATCCAAATTCAAAAACTTTAGAAATCAATAAAGCTGAAAATAATTTAAAGGATGCAATTAAATCTATTTCATACACTAGTGAAGCAGCTTTTTTGTCCAGAATAAACTGGTGGACAGTTGAATATGGATTAGTAGGCGATATTAATAATCCTAAAATATATGGTGCTGGGTTATTATCTTCAATCGGTGAGAGTGAGAATTGTTTGAAAGATGAAGTTAAAAAAATTCCGATATCAATTGATTGTCTTAATTATTCTTATGATATAACAGAACAGCAACCTCAGCTTTTTGTATCAAAGGACTTTAAATTATTGGTAAAGATTTTAGATGAAATGTCATCTTCAATGGCGTATAAGATTGGTGGAATAGAAGGTGTTAATAAAGCAATTCAATCAAAAAGTGTTTGCACATTAGAGTTGGACTCTAATATACAAATATCAGGTAAAGTTTGTAATATGATTACATCAGAAAACTCAATTATATATATTCAGTTAGAAAATGAAACTCAATTATCTATAAAAAATAAAGAGATAGATGGCCACGGCATTGAAAGGCATGAAGAAGGGTTTGGTGCTCCTTTAGGCAAGTTAACTAATGGATTAGAGCTTAACAAATTAAATAAAGAGGAGTTCATCCAATCAGGATATAAAATAAATGATTTTATTAATTTAGATTTTGAATCAGGAATAAAATTGAAGGGGGTTGTAAAGTCAATTTTTGAAGAAGATAATCTTATTAAAATCATAACATTTTCTAACTGTTCTGTGAAATATAAAAATGAAACTCTTTTTGATCCTACATGGGGCGAATATGACATGGTTTGTGGACAAAAAATTGCGTCTGTATTTGGAGGCCCATCAGATATAGATCAATATTATAGACGAGAAAGTTCTAATAATGACATATCTGATCTTAATAAGATATCTAAGTCTAATATTGATAATGAATTAAATAAAATTTATTCTAAAATAAGATTCATGCGAGAACAAAACTGTATAGATCTTTTAGTACTAGAAAAACTAGCAAATGATTTAAATAAAAACCATCAAAATGATTGGCTTGCAGAGTTAGAAATTTACGAATTATCCTTCAAAACTGATTATGATTGGGTTAAAAATTTAGAAAAAATGTTAAAATTTAAAGCCTCACAAAAAACAGATTTAGGCCAAGCAATCAAAAAATCTCTTCAATTAATTGAAACCATTAAAGTATAAAAAACTTTCATTTTAGTTTAATTAATATTATAATATGCGACTAAAAAAGTCGTATATAAAATGTTAAAAATTACAAAGAAAACAGAGTACGCATTAATTGCTCTTAGTCATATTGAGAGTAATGATGTTTTAGTGCGTTCAATAGATATTGCAAAGAAATATAGCATTCCAAAGGAATTGATGGCAAAGACCCTTCAACTAATGGCAAAAGTGGGATATATAAAAGCTGTTAAAGGTCCTAATGGTGGTTATAAATCTGATGTTAATTTAGATGATATTTCATTAAAAGAATTTATAGAATCAATAGAAGGGCCATTAGGCCTTATTGATTGTCAAATTAGTGAAGAATGTACTCAAATTGATTTTTGTAATATTAAAAAACCAATTAAACGTATCAATGATAATCTTTTAAATTTTTTAGACAATATAAGTTTAATGGAAATTACCAGATAAGAGAGGGATATTATGTCAAATGATAATATTATGGAAGGAATAACATTAAGTAGTCAGGCAGCTGACAAGGTCAGATCAGCATTGAAAATTGAAAATAAAGAGGGGTATTATCTTCGAATGTCTGTAAAAGGAGGGGGTTGCTCTGGCATGACATATAAAATGAGTTTTGACAACAACCAGGAAGAATTTGATAAAATTTTTGAAAGCGAAGGATTAAAAATTGTTTGTGATTTACAAAGTTGGCTCTACTTAAAAGGAACCAATATTGAATATTCAGATGATATGTTAAATGGTGGTTTTAAAATAACTAATCCAAATGCAGAGAGGACATGTGGGTGCGGTACTAGTTTCTCAGTTTAAATATGTCAAAAAATAAAATTATAGATAAAACAATTAAAGAGAAGTACAAATTTGGTTTTGTAACTAATATAGACCAAGAGACTATTCCTCCTGGTCTAGATAAGGATATTATTAATCTTATTTCTTCAAAAAAGAATGAACCTGATTGGTTATTAAAATGGAGATTAAAAGCATATAAAAAATGGCTTAAAATGGAAGAACCTAGCTGGGCAAAAATTAAATATCCAAAAATTGATTATGAGGCAATTAGTTATTATTCAGCACCTAAGGAGAAGAAAAAACTTAAAAGTTTAAAAGAAGTCGATCCTGAAATTTTAAGAACATATGAAAAGCTCGGAATTCCAATTGAAGAGCAAAAAATGCTTGCAGGTGTTGCAGTTGATGCTGTTTTTGATAGCGTATCAATTGGGACAACTTTTAAAGAAGAGCTAGCTAAAGCTGGGGTTATTTTTTGTCCATTTTCAGAAGCTGTTTTGAAATATCCTAACTTAATTAAAAAATATTTAGGGTCAGTTGTTCCTTATACAGATAATTTTTTTTCAGCACTTAATTCTGCAGTGTTTAGCGATGGATCATTTGTTTATATTCCTAAGGGAGTTAAGTGTCCTATGGAGCTATCCACATATTTTAGGATAAATGCAATGAATACAGGTCAATTTGAAAGAACTTTAATTGTAGCAGATGAAGATTCTTATGTGAGCTATTTAGAGGGATGTACTGCGCCAATGAGAGATGAAAATCAATTACATGCAGCAGTTGTTGAATTAGTTGCTCTAAAAGGGGCTGAGATTAAGTATTCAACAGTTCAGAATTGGTATCCTGGAGATGAAAAAGGTAAAGGAGGGATTTATAATTTTGTTACTAAGCGAGGAAAATGTGATGGAGATAATTCAAAGATTTCATGGACTCAAATAGAAACTGGATCTGCCATAACATGGAAATATCCAAGTGTTATACTAAAAGGAAATAACTCTACTGGAGAATTCTATTCAGTTGCAGTATCTAATAATATGCAGCAGGCAGATACAGGCACAAAAATGATTCATTTAGGGAAAAATACTAAAAGTACAATTATATCTAAGGGAATATCTGCAGGCAAAGGACAGCAGACTTACAGAGGAGAAGTTAAAATTATGAATAAAGCAAATAACTCTCATAATTATTCTCAATGTGATTCATTACTAATTGGAGGTGAATGTGGTGCGCATACTTTTCCATATATTGATGTTCGAAACAATTCATCTAAAACAGAGCATGAAGCTACAACCTCTAAAATTGGAGAGGATCAGTTGTTTTATTGCAAACAGAGAGGTTTAAAAGAGGAAGATGCTGTATCAATTATAGTAAATGGTTTTTGTAAGGATGTTTTTAAAGAACTGCCTATGGAATTTGCAGTTGAAGCTCAGAAATTAATGGAAGTTACTTTAGAAGGGAGTATAGGATAATGTTATCGATTAAAAATTTATACGTATCAGTAAAAGACAATGAGATTTTAAAAGGGTTTAATTTAAATATTAAAGATGGAGAGTTACATGTTATCATGGGGCCTAATGGATCAGGAAAAAGTACATTAGCAAATGTAATTTCAGGCAAAGAAAATTATAATATTACAAAAGGAGAAATTAAATATTTAAACCAAGATTTATTAGACATGGAAGTTGAGGAGAGAGCTTCGAAAGGAATTTTCATGTCATTTCAGTATCCTGTTGAAATTCCTGGAATAAATAATGCATATTTTCTACGCTCTGCAATTAATTCTCAGAAAAAATTTAACAAAGATAAAGAAATCAATGCTCCTGACTTTATGAGAGAATATAAAAACAACATGGAAAAACTTGATCTAGATGCTTCATTTATTTCACGTTGTCTTAATGAGGGATTTTCTGGTGGAGAAAAAAAACGAAATGAAATGCTTCAAATGCTTATGATAAAACCCAAACTATGTATACTAGATGAAACTGATTCTGGGCTTGATGTAGATGCTTTGAAAATTATATCACAATCTATTCAATCAATGAGAGATTCAAAACGTTCATTTATAGTCATTACGCATTACCATAGAATTTTAGAACATTTAGAAGCAGACTTTGTACATATTTTATCAAATGGAGAAATAGTAAAAACTGGGTCTAAAAATTTAGCTCTTGAAATAGAAGAAAAGGGATTTAAAGAAGTTTTATCAAATTAGATGATTTTAATTATATGAATAATAAACTCTACAATAATATTTCCTTCCCTAACTCTAAAAATGAAAATTGGAGATACTTTAATCTTCAAGAATTAAAAATAAAACTAGATAAAATAAAAAATTCAAAATCGATATTATCAATTTTTAATAATTATGATATTGAGAGTCATCTTAAAATTGACGACAAAGGTATTTTTATAAATAAAAATTTACCACAAGGTATAACTATAGATATAATTAACAATAAAGATTTAAAACTATTAGATGAAAAGATTAAAAAAAATATTGGAAAAATAGCATCAGTTGATAACGATTATTTTGTATCAGAAAACAACCAGATTTTTAATGAATTAGTTATTATTAAGGTTAAAGAGAATACTAATATAAAATCTGATTTAAAATTAGATATTAACATATCCAAAAATATAAAATTCATTCCTCGATTTTTTATATATGCAGAGAAAGAGTCTAGGTCTTCAATTGAAATTAATTGGGATATTAATTTTTGTAGTATTAATTCTGTTTTTGAGGTTTATTTAAAAAATAAAGCTCAACTTGATTTTGTGATAACTAATAATGGGCAAAATTCAATTGATATTTTTAATTATTCTTTTCAGCTTGAGAAAGAATCAAACCTAAAAACAACATTTATATCATTAGGAAATCAAATTGTCAAGAATGACATTCGAATAAATTTAATTGATAAAAAAGCTCATGCAGATATTGGAGGGCTATATATTGCCAAATCTAACTCAACTATAGATTATAATATTAAAATGAATCATTTATCTAAAGAAACATCGAGTAAGCAAATCTTTAAAGGAATTTTAAATGAGAATTCAAAAGTATCATTTACAGGTTTGGTTAAAATTGAGAAAGATTGTGTAGATTGCAAATCAGAACAAATTAATAATAATCTACTACTATCAGAAAAGGCACAGATTAATTCAGATCCTCAGCTTGAAATCTATTGCAACGATGTTGAATGTTCTCATGGTTCAACGGTTGGACAATTTGATGATGATATTTTATTTTATATTAGATCAAGAGGTATTCCTGAAAAATATGCAAAAAAAATGTTATTAGAAGCTTTTTATATGGATATTCTTAATCGTGTTAATAACCCTAAAACTAAATCAGTTATAGAAAATAGTATATAATAATGAATTCAATTAGTAAAAAAATAGAAGACTTGAAATTTGATTTTTCTACCTTAGATAATCCAATGGATAAATATGAATATATAATTGATTTAGGAAAAGATAAAGCTAGTATATCTAAAAATATCAGAGAAGAATCAAACCTTATAAAAGGATGTGTCTCAAAGGCTTGGATATATTTTGAATCTAAAAATAATCCAATTAAAATAATTACAGACTCAGATGCTTTAATTGTAAAGGGATTATTGAGAATTCTTGAAAATTTAATTAATGATAGCAATATAGATGATATAAAGAATTTAGATGGTTCAACAATACTAAATGATATAGGTATAGGGTATTCTATATCTAGTCAAAGAACTAATGGATTTGTTGGAGCTGTCAATAGAATAAAAATGGAGCTTTAATATTGGAAATTGATCATAATAAATTAATTACTGTTTCTCGAAATTGTGATGCAACAATGATTCCAGCAGGAGAAAAAATCATTTTAATTGAAGGTACTCATGTTAGAATAACTCAATCATTAGGAGGAAACTTCACAGTACTTGTTAATGGGAATTTAGTTAAGGTTTTAGGCCAAGATGCAGATGCCTTGGGATTAGAAAAAGAAATCGAAAATAATGTTAAAACACCGCAAAGGTTAGCTACCAAAGAAGATGTGTGGGAGGCAATGAAGCAGTGTTTTGACCCAGAAATTCCAGTAAATATTGTAGATTTGGGACTTATTTATGATCTAAAAATATCAGGGAAAAAAAATAATCAAAATATTAATATCAAAATGACTTTAACTGCTCCAGGTTGCGGCATGGGACCTTCAATTGCTCAAGATGTTGAAA
>MDTE01170042.1_pt1 | contig 14220 bp, 20 predicted proteins | sample 811231 | NCBI WGS metagenome assembly MDTE01 (sample SAMN05326651, study PRJNA326480) | marine metagenome | isolation source: seawater | place: Indian Ocean: Red Sea | collected 2010 | reverse complement strand
TTTCTGATAGCAAAGTCAAAGTACATTTTACATTAAAAAAGTGTGGGAGGGAGAGAGGGTGGAGGGAGAGAGGGAGGGTTATTTTATTTGTTTTTTATATTTTTTTAATTATTACTTACCTATTTACATAGTAGATATTACTACTTCTACTCTATCGCTCAACATGTTGAGCCCGTCGCTTAATTCAATTTCATTTTTGCGGCACCATCTAGTGAAGTTTTTCATAAGCTTTTTACTATGCTCTTCTCTAATTTCAGCCCTAGTTTTTGGCTTTTGCGCTTCGGCTTCTTTAAGGGCCTTCTTTTCAGCTTTAGCCTGTTCCGCTGCTAATTTCTTAGCTGCCTTAGCTTCTGCCTTAGCTTGCTCTTTAAGGGCTTTCTTTTCAGCTCTAGCCTTTTCCGCTGCTAATTTCTTAGCCGCCTTAGCTTTTGCCTTTTCCGCTTCTTTAAGGGCTTTCTTTTCAGCTCTAGCCTGTTCCGCTGCTAATTTCTTAGAGCGCTTAGCATCTGCCTTAAATATCATATTTACCACTTTTTGAACTTCTTTAAGGGATCGCTTCTCGGCTCTAGCCTGTTCCGCTGCTAATTTCTTATCAGCCTTAGCTTTCTCCTTAACTAGTTTTTCCGCTAAGATCTCGGAATCTCTAATATAGTTAGCCTCTGCCTTAGCTTCAGCGCGCTCTTGAGCGATTTTAAGGGCTTTTTTACTCTTAACGCGAGTCTTCACTGGTTTAACAGTGGGAGTAGATTTTTTCAACTCTTTTAAAACCTTTTTCCTTAATAGCTTACTACGTCTTCGGTTTTTAACCTGAACTTGTAAATCTTTAAGGTAAGATTTAGTAATAGCAGCGCGTGCTAATTGACTAAGTGCTGATTGACTCATGATTGTTTTGGGGTTTGATAGGATTGTTTTGACTTAAAATTCGTATTCTTTTAGTTGTTTAATACTTCTCATATATTTGAGAAAATTTCATTCGATTTTCTCACAAATTTTCGATTAAAACAAAGTACAAAAAAATAAAAAATATGAGTCCATTTCTCACTATTCTTCCCTCCACTAAAATAATTTATATTTGATTCCCAAAAGAGTCGTAAAATCTTTCTTTTCTAGAGAAATATGTTGAACGCCTTATACTTTCACGCACTTTTAATGTAGCTATATCGTTATCGACCATTTTCGCATAACGATCATTACCTAGATACATATCTTTATCATAATTATATCCATCATATTGAGGACACTCACTATATATATCTTCTTCCTCATGTTTTTCTTCTTTAACTTCAACGTTTTTTTCTTCTTTAACTTCAACGTTTTTTTCTTCTTTAACTTCAACGTTTTTTTCTTCTCGACGATATAATTTACCCGGTATTTTTTCCACCTTATTACTGTTAATAAAGTGTTCCAAATTGAAAACCTTATTTTTAACACGACGGCGATTTGAACGACGATGTTCAGGAGTAAGTAACATTATTTGTATTGTAAATTTCGATTTATTCTATTTAAGTAATATTAAGATATCATTTATCATATCTCACAATTTTCATTCGATTTTATAACGACAAAGTACAAAAAAAATTCTTATTGATATAATATGAATACACTAACTATATCAATACTTGAATCATCCTATCTAATTTACATGTTTCTTTTTTTTCAAACAAGTATAGATTTTAATATATTACCATCTGCTAAAAGTTGGCTATTTAAACATTTAATAGGAGATGAATATGGTGTAAGAATATGCCCTTTTGGTCAAATAGCTATTTTTGGATTAATTTTTTTATTAATAGCAAGACATTATTTTAATATACCAAAAAGTTATATTTTATATGCTCTTATTTTATCATTTATTTTATCTTTTATGAATTTAAATGCTGTAGTATATTTAACACCCATTTGGATTATAGAATTTATTTTATATTATAAATCGGATCAAGTATAAAAATAATGATTATTATAAAGACCACATATTTTACATTGTCTATTACATATATCATCATAACAATCTTTTGGACCCCATACATGCTTACAAATTTTCCATAATTGTTTTTCAATTTTTCTATTATCATTTTTTATATTTTTTATAACCTTATGATAATTTATAATAGACTCCTCATTTATTTTTCTTTGTTTTAATAATTCATCTAATGAACTCATAATATATTATATTGTTTATTCATTTTAAATCTTTTAATAATGTTTTTATTCCTAATTTATAAGATAAAAATGCTGTATATGTTGTTGCACCAACATGTGGCGCCAAACCAAAACCCCAACCTTCTTTATCATTAAATAATATACATTTTCCAAATTTTACCCATAACAATTGTATTTCTATCAAAACAATAATCAAAATTAATATATAGTAATAATTGTCTATAAATATAGAAATCATAAAACAAAAAACCATACACATATGTAAAATATTCAAAAATTCAATATCTTTTACCTCTAGAAAATACATAACCATTAAATTAAAAATAAACATCATTGATATCAATACGCTATCAAAAACATTTAAATCATTCAAATAATAGACAAATAAAAAATATATATTTATTATTGTTGCTGATATACTTATTATTAATTGTTTTTCTATAGTAATTTCTTCTAAACTTAAGGCAGGTTTCATATAAAAAAAATTTATTTTGTTTTTTAATTTATTACGTAATAAATAATAAATTAAACTTTTTCAAAATGCTTATTCATATGACGTTGTATATTAAAGTATGTAATTGGTTCTTTACTATTTTTCTTTTTGCTTAGTAAAGACCTTAATGCTTTATCAGGCTTAATTTCTCTTTTATTTTCTGGATTTTGAAGATTTTTATCACGAATATATTGTATAATAAACCTAGTAACTTCAGTTCTAGCGGCTTGAGAACCTTCTGGTTTATTCATAAATAAACAAAGTTCTGGAGATATATTGCTAGGAACAGCAAATCCCGAAGGCTTTTTATTACCTCTCATACGATTTTTTTTAGCTTCTCTATCTAATACTTTCATTTCTTTATTAACAGATTTTTGCAACGCTCGCACTTGATTGGCCAACATAGTTATTTGAGATTTAAAACTGCTTAAAGTATTTAAGACTTCTTCGAATTGAAGTTGTGTAGGAAGTTTATTATTTGTATTTTCCGACATTATACCTACATTTATGGGAATCTTTTTAAATCGATTTTAAAATAATATATTATATTTATATTATTTTATTAAGTTAATGTTGTTCATGATAATCACGAGAATTTCCTCCTCTTGATCGCCATTGTCCATGACGTTGATGACCTTCTTCATCTCTAGGACCACTTCCACGCGCTCTTACTCTACGTCTTGGTTTTGTATTATATTCACCTTCATTTCTACCTTCTTTTCTCATAGAAGTTCTAGTTTCACACATCAACATACCATCCAATACTCCCTTCACATTACCTGCTTGATATGGATGCTCATTATTATCACTAGCACGCAATTCAAATGTAACATATTCTCCTTGAACCAAATATTTGTATTGTTCAGTATCTACACTAATACCTGAATGATGCGTGAAAACATCCTCACCCTTCTTGTCCCCTTCCAACATCGTTACAAAACCAAAACCGGCCCTGTTATTAAACCACTTTACTCTACCTACCCAACGCTTACCATCAAAAGATGAATCATCAACAGATGAATTAGAATCAACTACTTTTTTAGTATCTGACATTATAACTACATATATGTAGTTCTTTTTAAACCCATTTTTAAAATAATATATTTAATCTGTGAGAAAATCGAATAAAATTTATGAATATAATGAAGTGTAATTTACACTATATTAACATGGCACAACAACCAAGACAATTCAACAATTATATTTCACAAAGAAATAATTTTATTAATAGTTTTAGTAGTTTAATTCGTAATCCAGAAACTGCTAACAAATTAGTAGAATATGCTTTGAATTTTATAATTACATTATTTTTAGTATCTACTATACATTATATCATAAAAGGATTGTATTTTAACATATGTTATGATCCTTCCTTTATGGGAATTTTCACAAACTTATTTACTATTTATAACCCTGTATGCTATTGGCTTAATTGGGGACAATGGCATCTTTCAGAATCTATTGTAACCATTACATTAACCCTAATAGTTACCTTTGTAAAAAACATCTTTACTATTGAAAGTAATCAAACCACACATAATAATGAAAATGAATAATAAATTTTATAAATTAATCACATTAAATTAAAAAACTTTTTTAACTACATATTATATAACATGAGCGAAAAAGAAGATATAAAAGATAGAAATGTTAAAAACACTTTTTATATTACATATGTTTTTCTTTTAACAACAGCTACTATTACTTTTATTGAAGCTATGAGAACAAATGATGCAAAAATTAGAAATATTCTTAATTTAGAAACTTGTATTTCTGTAGTAGCTGCTTATTTCTATGGTTTATTCGTTGATAAAATTAAAAATAAACAAATTGATTATAGAAATATTAATTTAACTAGATTTACAGATTGGGCTATAACTACTCCTATTATGCTTTTAGTTTTATTATTAGCATTTTTATATAACTCTGGAGGCAAACTAAGTTTTTGGACTTTTTTAATTGTTTTAGCATTAAATTATATTATGTTAGGTGCGGGGTACTTGGGAGAAAACGGCGTATTCCCAAAATTACCAAGTATGATTGTAGGATTTGCTGCGTTCTTTGGAATGTATGGGTTTATTTATAAAACATTCTTACACAAAAAATATAAATTCGATAATAGTATATTATTTTGGGCATTTGCTATATTATGGAGTGGATATGGTATATTATACATGGCTGATGAACAAACCAAAAATATTGGTTATAATATACTTGATTTATTCGCTAAATGTTTCGTAGGTATATTCTTTTGGGCTTACTTTACTAAAACTTTTACTCTAGGAAAACCTAACTAAATGAATTAATAATTTTTAAAAAATATTATTAATTTATATTCTTTTCTTTTAAAAATGTGCTCCATTTTTGTTTCGTGCCACCATCATATTTAAACGCGTATTTATTTTCTATTAACCAAAAACTTACACTTTTATCTTCATTTTCACAATATATATCTGCTAATAATCTTCCATATTTATCAAATTTACCACAATGCACTGTAACTATTTTATTCAATATTTTTTCACGTAATTTATCTCTCACTTTATATCCATATTTTTTTTCTAATTCATCTCTTGTTCTTAATTCAGGTGTATCAACACCATTAATTCTACAATTCCATTTATACATTTTATCATGTATTGGAAAAACTACTTTAATTGTATCACCATCATAAACACTCACTACTTTACATTTTTTAACAACTCCTTTCAAAGAAAACTCTGGAACTTCATCAGTAATTTCATCCCAATTTGTCGGAATCTCCATATTAATACATCTCGAGAATAATTTTATACATCTGTTCATTAATTTAATTAATATTATATATTTAAATTAATTTCTTTTATATTTACGCGACCTTCTACGTCTTCGTTTTCTACCTCCTTTTCTATTTTTTGACGTTTTCCTTTTTTTGTATTTTCTTTTTTTCGTTTTCCTACCTTTTCCTTTTGCATTTTTTTCTGTTTTATTTGGTATTCTTACTGTTGCTAACAACTTTCTTGTTTTTGGACTATACACTTTTATTATTCTACCATCATTATCATGTGAAATTTTTATTACTTTATATGGAACTTGTTTATTCCCCATACCCAAACCACTGACATATTTTGGCATATATAATATATTAATATTAAATATTGTATTTCAAATTCACTCAAAAGTTCATTTTGGGGAGAGAAATATATTATAAAATCGAAATAAAAAAATAACACTAATAACAAATTATAATATGACTACCATTACTGAATCAAACATGATATCAAAGTATTTAAATCAATACCCATTCGAATTGTCACCCTGGCAGAAACAAGCTGTTCAAGCTATTTTAGATGGACATAACGTTATTGTAATGGCACCAACTGGATCTGGTAAAACACTTCCTGCTGAAATAGCCATAAGACATTTAACAAAGATGAATAATACAGGTGAAAGAAATAAAATAGTTTATTGTTCCCCTATTAAAGCTTTGACAAATGAAAAAAAAGATGTTTTCACTAAAAAATTTAATGGTCAAATTGACATTGGTGTTAGAACAGGAGATATAACATATAATGAAAACAGTGATTTACTTTTATGCACTACTGAAATTCTTCGCAATAATATTGCTCGTCTAAAAAAAAATACAAATATACTTGATTTTAAAATGAATCCTGAAAAAGAACTAGCTGCTGTAATTTATGATGAAATACATAATTTATATTATAATAAACAACGCGGAACAGTTTGGGAAGAATCATTAATGGATTTACCAAATACAACTCAAATCATTGGTTTATCGGCTACTTTAAATGATCCTCAAAAACTTTGCAATACACTAACCAAAATGAATGGTAAAAAAACTATTTTATGTGCGAACTATAATCGTATTGTTCCATTAGAACATCATTTATTGTATTTTATACCAAATGCTATTACTAAAAAATTAACAGGAAAAGTTAAAGAAGAAGTTCAAAATTATAAAGAAGCTAACTGTATTTTATTAAAAGATAGTGAAAAATTTTACGAAGAATCTTATGAAAAATTTATAAAATTAGACAAACTTATTTTCAATAATAAACCAAAGCATATTCGAACTAAACCTGAATATTTGATTAATAAAACAGTAGAATATTTATATAAAAATGATAAATTGCCTGCTATTATCTATGTCATGAGTAGAAAAAGATGTTTTGACTTAGCTTATAGTGTTACTACTCCAATATTAGAAGATAATTCAAAAATTCCACATAGTATTGAAAAAATAGCAAAACAAATGTTAATTGAAAAAATATCTAATTGGAAAGAATATGTTGAATTACCTGAATGGAAATTTATGATGAATTTATTAAAAAAAGGATGCGCTGTACATCATAGCGGTGTAATGCCTGTAATAAGAGAAATAGTTGAAAAATTATTTAAACAAAAATATATTAAAGTTGTATTTGCTACAGAATCTATGGGAATTGGAGTAGATTTTCCTGTAAAATCTACCGTTCATACATCTATACAAAAATTTACAAATGGAAAACATCAATATTTTCGACCCGATGAATATAATCAAATGGCAGGAAGAGCAGGAAGAAGAGGACAAGATACAAAAGGTAATAGTTATTTATTATTAAATTTATTCTATAAAAATCCTATTATTAATAGTAATAATTTATCATTTTTACTAAGCGGTAAAGCACAACCCATGTATTCACAATTTCAATTTAATTGTGATTTAGTATTAAAATTACTATACCAAGATTATTCAAAAGATGATATTGCGGAATATGTAAAAAAAAGTATTTATTATGAAGAAATTCATGGAGAACATATCGAAACATTAAAAAGCATAAAACAAGCTTATAATTTATGTATTGATTATGAAAAAACTCATGAAAATCCATCTCAAGAATTAAACGATAATTTAAAAAAGTTAGAAGAAAAAGATAAAAATTTAATGAATTATGTTGAACGAGAATTATCTAATCATTTGGCAATATTAGATGGTGAAGGATTCATGAAAGAAGGTAAATTAACTTTAAAAGGAGAAATGGCGTGTATATTACAAGAAATGCCCGCATTACCCATATCTACATTTATATTGTCATTAAAAACATCTAATAAATTAAAATATATTACAACTAGACAATGGATTTCATTTTTAGCTATATTTACACCAATCCGTTTAGCAGAAGAAGATAAAATTAATAATCCTGAACATATCCAAACAGATACTAATGTTATAGATATGATCAAAAAATTTGACAAAACACTTGATTGGTTTTATAAATTAGAAATAGAATTTTTAAAATCTGGAAAACATGAAAAATATAAAATACATTACGATATGAGCGAATTTTTATATAACTGGTCTGAGAAAAAAGGCGATTTGCAATCTGATATGTATCACTGTAAAAAAATAATATCAGACCTCGAATATTGGGGAATATCATTGGGTGATTTTATAAAAGCCATAAATAAAATCAATAGTATTGCAAAAGAGTTAGAAAAAGTTGCAACTCTTATGGAAGATTTAGATTTCTTAAAAACAGTTAAAGAAATTCCTGAACTCTTATTAAAATATGTAGTAACAAATGATTCGTTATATATTTAATGACAACAATGAGGTAAATCACATGTAGGCCTACATAATACAACTCTTTTATATTTAAAAAATTTTTTTTCTACACCCAACATTCTATAATTCAAAAAAAACAAAATATTTGATTCTTTCATATATTTTGTTTATATATTATCTTTCATGATTAAAATTATATACACAACACCAATTACAATAACCACGACAAAACTCATTTTCTGTTACTCTCCATGTATAATTTCTGTAATGATACCTCTTAGATGTATGTGGTATTATTTTTCGTTTCATAACACAAGTACAACTTTTACATCTTAATGGAATGTATTTAAATATATATCTACGTAAATCATCATTTTCAAAAACTTCTCTGCTGTTTAACATTAATATAATTTATCTAATTCTTTTTATAAGCTTTTTTATAAATTGCTTTACTCAATATTTTACCCCCTTTATTAGATGGTTCTATAGCATTTACAAAATCATCACCTTTATTTAAAATTTCACTAACTTCCAATACAGGTAAATTTCTTTCATTAGCAAATTGTTTTAAATATATATTCCACCAATCAATTAGCTTAAAATATTCTTGTTTTTTTGGAGGATAATATAAATCCAATAATATTACCGACATTTTTGTTTTCATAATAATTTTATCTATATTTGTTTTGTAATGTTCAAAAATTTCTTTGATAAGTGTAACATCTCCAAAATTATCATCTTTCAACGAATAACCATTTAATATATTATTACCACCTATTGAAATAAACAATAAATTATCCTTATTGTATAGATTCTTTGGTATTTTATCAACCTGTTTTTTTAAATCTCTGATAACTGCTCCATCTTTGGCAACATTAATTGTATTATAATGATATTCCATTAAATGTTTAGAAACTGTTTCATTATAATATACATAATTTTTATTATCAAACATACTATCACCCATTAAAACAATATGATTTTTTTTATTAAATCCTTCATGAAAAGTTGTAAAAATACCAGAATTAACCAAAGTAAAAAATAACATCATTAATACTATAAATTTCAATTTGTTATCCATTTATATTAATATAATATTATAAAATCGAATGAAAATATTGATATAATATGATATTATATATGCCCCATTTAGCTGGTCACTGGAAGATCAAAAAAAAAAATCATAATAACTGTAAATGTCGAAAAAAGCCAACCAACACGGAAGAAGAAAAGGAAGCGATAAACGCAAAAATACTTTTAAAAAATACGGAAAAAACACCCAACGAGGTCTCCGAATTAAAGAAGCAGAACTCGCAAAAAAAGCAGAAAAGCGAATTCAACAAGCACAAATTATAAATAATAAAAAAAATAAAAATAAAACAAAGAAAAATAATAAAGCAAAAAAATAACGTAATATATATTTAAAATCTAATTAAATAAAAAACTTTTTTTTATATTATACTATGACATCAAAAGAAGAAAGCATTAGAATTGTTATAAACTCTATAACTAATTTACCATTGGAAAAACAAAAAGAAATAGGCGATTTTGGACAATTTTTATTATTTTCCGGAATTTATTTAAATGATCACAATTTAGTAAGAAATGCCATTGATAATTTTCCAGAAGAAGCAAATCCAAGTAGAAGTATAAGTAATAAAACAATATATATATTTGGACTATGTGGTATAACCTTTGACGATTTATTTCCAAATAGATCAAGTTCGCCTACAAGTATTTTACAAAATATATAGAATAAAATCGAATGGAAATTTTAACTTTTTTAATGTTATAAATACAAATGAACAACAAAGAAAACAAAGATTTATTTCAAGATATTAGTGACGAAGTTATGTTAAAAGCATCAGATCTACTAGAAGAAAAACATAGATTAGAACAAGAACTCAAAATTCTTGAAGCACAAATAAAAACAGAAGAAAAACCGAAATGTAAAAAAGAATGTCCTGTTTGTTATTGTGATTTACATATCGATAATATTGTTAATTTACAATGTTCTCATTCTTTATGCAAAGGATGTTTTAAAAGTTGGGTTGATGAAGGTGGTAAAAATTCATGCCCTGAATGTAGAGCAGATGTTTTATCATCATCTAGTCAAAAAATAAGATTTCAAAAAAAAATCGCAGATTATGAATATGAAATTCACGAGTTAGAAAATGAAATAAATGAACATAATCATACTATAAATAATCAACTAGATATGGTTGCTAATTTGAGAAAACAAAAAAGTGTATTAAAACAGCATGTATTATGGAAACAAGAAGAAGCAGAAGAATTGAAAAACGATTGCGAATATTGGCAAAATAAATATGATGCTCAAGAAGCAAAATCAGATGAAATTTATAACTCATGGTTAAGAAACCCTAACTTAGCAATAAAACATTGGGAAAACAAAAAAAATAAAATTTACAATGGTCAAATAAAAAAAGCTCAAAATTTAAAAAATATATATATATCGGAATTAAACAATGTTTTCGAACTAATGGATAAGTGGCCAAAAAAACCTAGCTTTATTAAAAATCACGCGATAGCTTATGATATAGCAGATAAATTTAAGAAAAAATATGATGAAGAAAAAATCGTTGATTTATCAGATATTAATATATTTCAAGAAGACACTTCTTCATATAAAGAGGTCGAAGGATTAGAATCCAGATTAAAATGCGGAACCAGGTATTGCGGAGGTTGTGATTGTTGCGGTAAAGAATATGATGACGAGTCAGACTTAGATTCTATGCCAGAATTAGTATCTGCTAGTGAAACTGAATCAGAATTGACGTATTCTGAAGAGGCGATTGAATATGACCGTTTTGTCATGCAATATAATATAACACCTAGAAGTCTTGAACGAGAATTTAATAGTGCTGTAATTAACAATACAGCGTCTATTTAATAATTTAAATATAAAAAAACTATGTAAAATATAAAACATAATTTTTTTTATTTTTTTATTTAATAACAATGTCTTCGTCTCCGTCTCGTTGCAATGATATAACCAGCAGTGATTCCAAGCATCATCTCACGATCTTCATCAGAACCACAAAATAAAGTATGTACAAAAGGATATAACATTATACTTATAATTAAGATTCCTATTAAACGATGATACCATTCAGTTTTTATATATGATTTTATCTTCGCCTTTTCATTATAACATTGAGGAGAATTGGTCTTTGGAAAATCTGATAAAGACGTATCCATAGTAATTAAATTGTACTTTGTATAAGTATTTTCTTTGCTTTCACAATCATAATCGGAACTAAAACTATCTATAATTATAGCTGTTATAAAACCTTGACTATATGCATCAGCCTTTGCCGATACAACAATAGAAGAAATAAATAGTAGTGTAAAAAGTGTGCGCAACATATTATGTTAATATAAGACTAATTAATTACATTATATCAATCTATAAATTTCAATTCGATTTTGTATTATTATAAATAAAAAAATTTTTTTTATTTAATGTATTAATTCTAAACGAATTTTTTGTTTTAATCGTATCTCATCTATAAATATAAATATCTTAAAATCGTAATTTTTATTATTAATCATATCATATCTACTAGTAAATCGATTTACCATTTTTAATTCAGGTATATAAACCATATATTGATATAATTTATCATTTCTTTCAATCTTATCAAATATAAAACCAGTATATATTTTTTCCAACATTTCTTTGTTATTTTCACATAAATTTAATAATGAACAGTCATTTTGAACTTTTCTTATACTTCGCATCGTTTTATTAATATATTCTATTTTTTCATCACTTGTCCATTTATTATAAAATGTTTCCGAATCTTTACTTAATACCGATAATTTTTCAACTTTTTGTAAATCCAATGAAATCAATAAATCTACTAATCTACGAATTGGACTAGTAGCATGAACATAAGCATCTAATTCAAGCATATCATGATTATCTATATCTTTAAATTTACAATATTTTCCTCCAAAACTATGCCACATTTTCAAAAATTTTTGTATTTCACCTGTTGTTGTTATAGGTGGTTGATAAATAGTATTATATTTTGATGATCGAAAAATACCTACTTTATTTTTTTTTAATGTTAAAGCACAAATATAATTCATTTTTATCATTAAATATGCTACCATATCATGACTATTATTTAAATTGTCTGTATATTTTTGTTTTTTATTCATCAATTTAACAATTTTTAATAATCTTTTATATTCGTCATATTCTTCTTGTTCTTTTGTATCATAACGTAAATTTTTATCAACATTTATCATAGTATTTTTAAATTTATGTCTAATTATTTCACCTGTTTCTTTATGAACATATAAATCTAATGTTAAAGCAAATCTATTATTTCCTTCTGTTAAACTACATAACGCATCAGATAATATAGTTGGTAACATAGGCCTTTTTCTATCAGGTAAATAAATAGTTGAAATACGATTTGAAAACGAATCCCATAATTCCAATGCATCTAACCAGAAAGATACATTAGATATATAAATACTAATAACACAAATCATAGTATTATGAGGTTCCCATAAACTAAAAGCATCATCAAAATCTTTACTACATTTAGGATCTATACTAAAAACTTTAATATTTTTCATATGATTTATCGTTCTATTTTCTATTGTATATTTATTTTTTATAAAATCTATATATTCATCTTCTGATTTTTCTCTCAACTTTTTCATGGTCTCTATATTAAATTGTGTTATAGACGCATACAAACTTTTACAATACAATTGATATTCATAAAAACTATTTAAACATGTAACTTCACCTAGTTTTTGACAGCATATTCCACGGGGATGTTTCATAGTTAAATTCCATTCTACAAATTTAAATATAATATAAATATTATTTAATTTTTTTGAAAATCCAAATTTTACATTATAAGGTATTAAAAATTCTGGTAATCTTTTATCATCAGGAATACATTTATAAAGATATCTAGGGTTTTTGGAATTTGTTTTCCCATACCTGATATTGTTTTCCAATATTAATATACCTGGTAAAATACTAGATCTTACTGTAGAATGCAATAAAACACATTTATTATCAATATAATTTATTATATCATGATTAAATAAATTATTTTTTAATGCATCAATATTAGGTTGTTTATCCGCCTTTTGCAAAGTTTTGTGATTTAAGTAATAATAATTATTATAATGTCTATCTTCAATACAAATCTTGTAATGCATGTTATTTTAAGATATTTTAATTATTTTAAATTCATTCAATTTTATTTATAAATAAAATATGGATGTTTTCCCGATTTTATATCAAACCAGAAAACTGGCGTTTTATATTCAATAGATTGTATTGGGATAGGTTCGCCAACAACCAATCCTTCATAACTATTATTTCTCTGTCCAGAATTATAAAAATGACAAAGTAATTTTACCCTCTCTAATGAATACAATTTTGTCGCTTTTGCTATAAATCCTACATTATTATTATACCAAAAACCACAATTGCAACCATTATAATCCCAATAATTATTTTTATCTTTGAATTCTTTTAATGTTTTTTTATGTAAATAATTTGTATATTTTTTATAATCAAAAATAAATGATTTTATAATTTTCCATATATCCCTTGGAAAAAACATTTATATAAAAAATTTATATAAATATTTATCAAATAAAACGCGAGTCATTATTAATCAATCTTATATTTATAATGTTACACTAATTAAACCCATCATAGTAATATATACATTAACTGGTATATTATAATTTTCATAACTAAAATTCAAACATGATGATGGTTCTATTAGATGATTAAAAAACACAGTTTCTATACTATAAAAATTTCTTTGAGATTTTACTATTATATTACTTTCATCGCTTCTAACATCTATTACAAAATTCCTATTGCTACAACGTTTAATTTTTAATTCAAAGTATTTATTTAAATATTCGCTATAACCTATTATTATTATTGTATTATCATTTCGTTCAAGATTTCCACTAATAGAAAAAAATTTTATTATCATTATACTTATTT
>MDTE01147984.1_pt1 | contig 14220 bp, 4 predicted proteins | sample 811231 | NCBI WGS metagenome assembly MDTE01 (sample SAMN05326651, study PRJNA326480) | marine metagenome | isolation source: seawater | place: Indian Ocean: Red Sea | collected 2010 | reverse complement strand
TTGAGCTTGACCCGGTACAAAATAAACTAATCTTACCTGCTGTGGTATGTCCTGATTTTCCAAGGATAATTTCTGAATCTCCTCTTAAGAGTGTATCATCTGATGTCATTGTTTTGTTTGAAGCATGATTACAGAATAAAATGCGGTTTACATTACCCCCTGTCATCTGGGATTGAACACCCGTTGTTTTGGCATATGCGATACTACCGTCGGCGTATCTGGCTACCGGTATTGTTCCACTATCAAGTTCATCAGCTTTTAAACTTGTTAATCCCACACCTCCTCCAACAAATTCGGTTGCTGTGAGAGTACCAGTACCCGAGGCATATGTGAGGTTACTATGGTTTGTTAATTTATTTGAATTATCGTAATAGACCACGGCGTTATTCACCCATGTACTATTATTTGTCCCACCTTTATTAATATCTAATTCCCCATCAATACTAAACTCATTGCTCGAGTTAATTGTTAGACCACCATTAGAGAGGGCAGAATATGTTCCACCGACGACAGAGTATATTACAGAACCTACCTTTAGCTTAGTTAGTGCTCCACCACCGGCTGTTTCAGATACATTAGGTTTAACATAGTTATCTGTATAATATTTTGTTACAGCATCTTGTTCGTTTGTTGGATCTGCTAACCTTGTTATTTTATGATTATTACTAGAACCTGAAGCTGCGTCACTTGCACCCATTCTAAATTCCGCGGATGAATTACTTCCATTAAATGTAATTACGTTATTATCATGAGTTAGTGTTATATTTCCATTATAAAAATTTATTGAACTACCATTACCACTGTATCCTATATTTAATACTGATGAGGTACTATTTAGTGTTAGATTAGTTCCATCTGAAGTTATATTTTGACTATTAGTTAACTTATCATTTCCATTATCGTAATAAACAACTCCATTATTATTCCATGTAGTATTGTTTGTTCCACCTTTATTAACCTTTAATTTACCATTAATACTTGATGAACTATCTAAATCAATCTTAATACGGTCAGAAGAGTCAATTGATATTCCTCCATTTGAAAGTGCTGTATATGTTTTCCCTATTATTGACCATGCTTCCGAACTACTTGCTCCACTATATCCTTCAAATAGGTTAGTTGTTGTATTATATCTTATCATACCTGTAACTGGTGATCCAGGTCTTTCAGAACTATTATTCCCCTTTGGTATAGTGATTGCCCCTGTCCCCCCAACAATAATATTACCCGTAGTAGTTATTAAAGGGACATTTAAAGTACTACTTGAATATGTTAGATCTCCACTTGTTGTTAGTGCTGTTGTAGATGAAGAAAATGGGATTCTATCTTGAGCACCAAGGTTAGATATTAATGTATTTTGCTTTGAAGCAAGGGATGTAGAAAGGCTATTTATTTTAGAAATAGATATAGAACTATCTGAAAGTCTATCTTCTGAAATGGTTCCTGTGAGTTCTCCTGCCGGAATAGATGTTAGATTTGCCGCCGAACCATTAAAACCAGAGGCTGTTATTACACCTGTTTCTGCATTATATTTTAAGGAAGAACTGTATTTTGCTGCAGAAGAAGAAGATGTACTTGTTGAAAAGATTAAGAAACATTCATTATCAGTAAGTTCGTTTGCTATGATTATTTCATCTGCTACAACATCTGTTGGAACATTATTACCCCATACAGCATTGCCGGATCCATCTGTTATTAATATTTGATTTGCGGTTCCATTTGAAGGTGGGAATCTAAACTTAATAGGTTTTGTTAATACATAAGTAGTTGATGTTGTTAATGTAGGGGTACTTCCATCATCCCATTCAATAGTTAATACTGTTGGATTAGCGGCTGAATTACCTGTTATAGTCCCTTTCTTTGTTATATCTCCTCCAGTTGATATTCTCCAATCTTTATAATAATCAAGTAGAGTACTATGACTATTTGATGCTTGTAATATTCTATCTCCGGACATGGTACCAGTTTCAGTAGTATTGCTTATTAAATTATGTGGTGGAGCAGTAACTATTATTTTCTTTTCATTATTAGTATCTCCAGCATAAAGGTCTATGCGGGAAGGTGTATTATTACTTGAATCTGTTCTCACTTCAATTCTTCCATCATAAACAGTGACACCATTACTTGTACCATTACCATTCATTATTATTTTACCAGTACCATGTGGTAGTATTTTAATATCTCTATTACTAACACTCACTATATCAAATTGATTTGTATCAATATTTCCACCTAATTGAGGGGTTGTATCTTCTAATAGGTTAGATAGACCTCCGACACCGGCTAATGAAGACCATTTAGATTGACCATTTCCATCTGTTATAAGTACTTGATTATTTGTTCCTTCTGTATTGGGGAATTTAAAATTAATTGTATTTACATTGGAAGGCCAATTCACATCACTATGTTGTGGGATAGATAATACAACTCTGTGGCTATTATTATCACAATATAGTTCAATTTTAGAAGGGTTACTTGTACTTGGATCTGTTCTTACTTCAATAAAACCTTCAGATATATTTGTCCCCCTTATTGAATTAGATGTATTTCCTGTATGTCTTGCTCCCATTATTTTTAATTTCCCAGATCCATCTGTTAGTATTTCTATATCTCTGTTTGATGAAGAAATTATTTTTTTATTAAGAACATCTAAATTTCCACCAAGTTCGGGTGTAACATCTTCAACAATATTTGAGATAAGGGTTGTCCCAGCAGAGGACATTGTATTCCAGGTGGTGTTTCCAGAACCATCTGTTACTAGATATTGACCGGTTGTACCATTTGTTGGTGGTAATCTAAAATTAACTATTCCTGAACTTTCTGTGATTTGGCTTGAACTTGATGTTGAAATGACGGTTTTTTTAGAGTTCCCACTTTCAGAATATAGATCTATTTTAGATGGGGTAGTATTACTAGACCCTGTCATAATTTTAATATATCCATCTTTTATGGTTACACCATCTGTAGCGTCTCCGTGAGTTTGATCGTTGCTGGACCATGTGGTTGTATCAATATTTACTTCTCCATTTCCATCTGGTATTATATTTATATTTCTATTTGATATACTTGTTATATTAAATTGATTTGTATCAAGATGTCCACCTAATTGAGGTGTTGTATCGCTTGATATTGCGGTTAACCCCCCTGTACCTGTTGCGGCCATATCAACCCATGTTAATGTTCCATCTCCACTTGTCTTGAGTACTTGACCATTTGTCCCCCTTGTATCTGGGAATGTATATGATTTAGTATTTATTCCATTTTGTCCTAATCCCCCTTCTGCATTAACTGTTAATTTACCGCTTATTCTTAATTCTTCTTCATTTTTATCCATATTACCATAAATAAATGAGAGGTTACCCCTTGGATCTTTATCGGCGCTGATGTATAATTTATTAGATATATTTGAATCTATATTTAATGGACCTGAGTTATTTCCAATTGTAATGTTTTTAGATCCAATTCTGTTATTATAATTACTCTTATTCCCTAAGGATACATTATTATAATTCATATACAGTGTATATCTTGTACTCGTGTTTGTTGTAAAAGAAGCTGGGGCAACTGTAAATGTTTTTTGAGAAGTATATGATGTAATCTTGCCAAAATAATAATTATTTGTACCATATACTAACTCTATCCACCAACCAACATAGAATCCTTCTATATCAGATGCCTCTTCAGATAATTTTAATGCTGAAGAAAGATATCCTTCACGATGTTCTTCTAATGAGTATGTGTAGATACAATCATTATCAAGTTCAATAGATGGTGTTGTTATTTCATTTGTTATTTCATTGAAACTTGTTATTCTAGAACTCTGGAAAATATTATCTTTATTAATTCTAATATTCCATCCTTTATAATAATCTTTAATTGGCAATGTTTGTTCAGATAAATATAATCTTTGTTTTGATGTCAAAATATAAGTTAGAGATGTTGAGTTATCAGTTATTTCTTTGACCTTTGATGAATTAATTAATATTTCTTTAGAAGTACCATTATATTCAAAGATAGTGTAATTGTTTGCTTCTCCATTATAGAATAAAGTTATATTCCAACCTTTATAGTAGTTGTCTTCGGTTGATAGACTTTCTGAGACGTCTTCTGATAACTTCAAATAAAATTCAGTACTGATTGTTTCTAAAATAGAATAACCTATCGTTACAGATAATTTTAAACCGGACGAAGGATATGTTTTTCTAGAAGATATAATTTTTCCATTCTTATTATCTTCTTTAATAAGGATATATTTAGTATGTCCATTAATTAGTCCTGTATTTGATGTAAATGATGTTTTAATTTGTCTATCCGATGCTGTATATTCATTAATAATAGAATAATTGATAATTCCATCTGTTACCGTTATTATTTTCCATCCAGTATAGTAATTATCAATTTGTATTGATTTTTTATCTTCTAGATAATACTTTGTTGATTCAATTGTAAGGGTTCCAAAATTATCATTGGGTGGTAATATATTAAACAGTGTTGATTCTGTTGTATTTGTTACTATGGGTGGTAGATTATTATTATATATATCTTTGTTAATTACCATGTTAATTTTTCCATCTTTCTTATATGAAGATTCTATAATTGAACTTTCGGAATATTTACCTTTTAATAAATAGACTTCATTATCAGATATGTATGAGGCATTATAGTCAGAATTGTCTATCTCATCAAATCCAAATAAGGTATATCCTATATTATTGTAGTTCTTTTTTAAAGTTGACCATTTTAATTTAAAAGATACAGATGTATTACTAATTGTAAATTTACGAGTTGTATGATTGAATGATACTGTAAAGTTAGAGAGGCCACTTGTAGCGTTTAATTTTGTTTGAAGTTCATTTCCTAATGATGTTTCATTATAACTTCCACTTTTAAGAGTGATTAAATAATCGGTTGAAGATATATTTAATAATACTAGATTATTTGTTTCATTTACATTATAGTATGTTATTAATGACCATCCTCTATAGTAGTTTTCATTGATCAATTTATATGTTGTGGATGCAGACGTGGTTACACTCGCAGAATTATCCCATGTAACTGTAATAACGGGTGGGTTGGATACACTACTTGTATCAATTATTCCCGAAGCAGTTGGTGTCTGAGTTATTATTCTCCAGTTTTTATAATAATTTAAAGTGTTACTATGACCATTCGATGCTTCTAATGTTAATGCATTACTCATTGTCCCTTCTTCATGTCCTTGTATTTCTGGATAATTTTGTAATATATTATTCTTATCATTAAAATTACCTTTATCTTCAAGTTCTGTATTAATAGATGTATTATATGGTATTAGTTCATATGTAGTTGTATTATTTGTAGATGTTCTATTGTATTCATATCTGTTAGATAAATTATCTGATATTAATATATATTCTGAGTTTATTTCAGCTGCTATAATATCTCTATTATTGAATCCAAATAATTTATAGGCACCACTACCTGATCCATTCCATAATATTTCAAATGACGCTGAATTTTTTATTGAATATTTTAATGTTGTAGTAGAGAATGAAATATTATCCCCCCCAAAGCCCGAAGCTCCAGCACTAGTAAATTGCTCACTAAGTTCTTTTGCTAAATCTTCGTCAGTATAATATCCAACAGTTAGTGTAATTGAATAGGTATTATTATCATATTTCAATATAATTGAATTATTACTGGTAGTTACATTATTTACTATTTTTTCATTATAGACTACATTCTTCGATGGGATTAATTCATATGTTGTTCCCGAGATTACACCTGTATTATTTTCTAGATCACTTGCTGTTATTTGATTGGTTGACCCTATATATTCATCTATTTGAGATATTTCACGGTATGTTTGACCTGATTCTTCTTTTTGTGTTATAATTGTCCAATCTTTATAAAATCCATTAATATTGCTCATCTTTGAATTGAGGTGGAGGGCACTAGACATTAACCCCTTATAATTATCATATGAGAGAGCATAATTCCTTTCATATTTAGAAATCACTTTATGGTAGTCCTTATTAATTATGTTTTGTGATACAGCCGTTGTCGCCGCTGAACTACCATCTACATTATTAAATCCTAATAATTTATAAATAATACTTCCATATTTAGTATAACTTTTATTCCATTTAATTAAGAAATTATTTGAAGAATGTGATATTGTAAACTTAAGTGTATTTATATTGTATGTTACTGAAAATCCTGAATTTATAGTTCTTAATTGAGTTTGTAATTCACCAGCTAGTTCTGGATTAGTATATGAACCATCTGTAAGTGTAATTACATTATCATCAGCAGAATTATTATAATTAATTATTAATTTATTATTACAAGCAGCATCAGATGATAATATATTTTTCTCTAATATAAATGTATTCATTAATACTTGATCATCGCTGCTATCAATTGTTATATTTTTATTAATTGTAATTTTATTCGTAGATGTGTCGTATCCTGTAATTGTGGCGTTATCAGAAATTGTGTTTTCTCCATTTGTATATTTGAAATAGATCGTCCAACCAATATAATAATCCGCGACATTACTAAGTAATGTTTGATCATTTATAGTTTTAATTCCGTCACTATCATTATCTACATTTTTGAAGACTTCTAGTACATTAGATACATTACTTGAAAAATCAACAAATTTAAAAAGACCAGAAGCTATACCAGTATTCCCTTCAATTGAATTATTTTTTTTTATAACACCTTGAATTTTTCTATATTCTAATTCTTGATCACTAATACCAGATATTGTTTGTGTCCAACTTCCAGTTGAAGATAATCCATCTTTTTTAGGGTTAAATGAAATGAAGTATTTAAAATTTGTATTTTCTGTTGCAAGAGATTGGAGGCCATCTGTATCAGATGTCCACGATATAGTAAGTACCATGGGCGAATCTATATTTTTTTCAGTATTGCCTGATATTTTTCCATAATAAAGGGTGGTTTCAGAAGATGGAGCAGATAATGCTGTATAGTTATCTCCACTATAGATAGATATATACCAATTAGCTAAATAATTGGATGGTATATAATATGTACTGAATCCACTGCTAAGGTCTAAATTATTAATGCTACTTGATTGTATTGTAGCTGTTTCACTTCCGTCTGGTCCATTATATGGTGGTAACGATGTAATATATGTATTTTCATCTATATAGGAATTAATAGTATATGTAGTCGGGTATATTTCTTCATCAATCGTTGATTCATTGGATATTGTAATGTCCCAATTATTATAATAATTATTATGGAGGACACAATTATTAGATAAAGATAAAGGTTGTTTAATTTTATAATCTGTTTCATTATCTGTGATGTGATTACTATTTGATAGGCATACTTGAACAACACGAGATGTTTTATTATAACCAGTTATAATACCGGTTGAAACTATAGTAAATGTAACGGTCGTATTTACAGATAATCCTCCAGTAGCCGTAATAGAATTAGAAATACTAATAGATTTTACATTTGTTGAATTATCTATATTATTAATAACTGTATTGGCTGGTATATCTGTACCGGTGATAGCCATACCTTTCAATTTATTAATGTTATCAGTTGTACTTGCTGAACCACTTACTGCACTCAGATATAAAGTTGATGAATTAGTATCATACGTTTCTGCGGGGGCTGAATTACCATTAATTCCATAAGTATATGTATTTGTAAATGTACCTTCCCACCCAATATAATAACCATCTAATTCTTCAGCATGATCTGAATGAAGTGTTTTCGCCGCAGTAAGTATTCCATAAATGGGAGATTTAAGTACTCCTTTCATAGATTTGGGGTTTTGAGTAGATATACTATACCTATAATTAACTGGAGTATCACTTGTAGAGAGTACTGTATATGTATTATTTGTTCCAAATGGTTCTCTGTTGGCTGAACTATAATTCCATTTTTTTGCTTCTATTCCAAAAGTTGCCGATGATGATGTAATCGTATATTCTGATTGTATATTTGACGAATTCCAATTTGTTAATGTCCAACCTTTATAATAATCTACAGTTGGATTTAATGTATTATTACTAGTGTTTCGTAGTACTGTTTTTCCACCGGCGGGGGCAGCATAAATACCTTCAATATGGGGGTATCCTATAATGTATTTTTCAATAAAATGAGAAGACTGAATATCATTTGTAGTTGTTTTTATCCTCCAACCATTATAATAGCCTTCTTCATTGACATCATATATATCTAAATTTTTACTACTTCTAAATGTTCCAGATACTTTTTTATAATTGTTACTTTTCATATAACCGCCACTTTTAAAACCTACTTCAACATTAGAGTTTCCCTCTTGAAAGATAATATTACCATTAAGTACGGGGTCATTTAATACTTTATTATATAAATCTTCAGTTGTATTATTTATATTTATCATATTACCATCTTCATTTTTATAGTATCCTTCTTTATCTATTTTAATTCCATAATTATTAGATTTAATAAAGTCTCCAGATCCTAGATCTTCAAGATTAGTTTCTTTAATACTAGTTAATCTAATACCATCACTCATTAAGGATAAATGATCAGTCAAGGTACTTCCATAGCCGGTTGAGGATGATAGTGTCTTTATTTCTGATAATGAACTTGTATCTTCACGGGTTAGACCTATTGTAATTTGTCCTCTTGAGGAAGAAGATACACCTGTTCCTTTTTTATCTGGTCCAGATGTATTATTTCCTCTACCAATTCTCAAATAATCATTTGTTATAGCACTTGTAAGTGTGGTTGAATCATCACCAATACTATTATTCATTATCATATAATAATTTCCTTGTATTCCAGTTGTATTTTCTTCATTATTAAGACTTAATGAAGCTTCTAATGTTTCCCATAATAATTTATTTTCTGTTAAAGAAAACTTTAAAAATCCATCTGAATTATATTCCCTTGGGAACAATTTACCATTTATTCTCAAATGGTTACATGAAATATTATCATTATTTATAAAGAAATCACTCATGATTATATTAAAATACAATAGAAAAAAAATAAGAAGACTGAACTGGAAGTATAAAAGTGAAAAATAAAATATTTAGGTTTAAAAATGGAAGAACCAAATAGTGCTATATTTACACACGCTAAAATGGAATATACAAATCAACTAATTGAAACATTATCACCTCAATTTTTTGATGGTATTAAGTCTATATATGATGAATCTAAAACAGTATATAAAAGTAATCCTAATAAAGGAATACTTCTATACTTTAGATTATTTCTTGAAAAAGTACCTGGATGGAGTAATGAAATAGTTGAGGTTGAAACAGAACGGATAATTATGATGTCTAAATGTGATTGGTTAGATGACCTTATTACAGCTGTATTTATAAGCCATACTAAGATATTAACGTCTATTGGTACAAATCCTAATTCTAATATAGATTTAATAATACCAAAGACAATTAATTTCATACACAAATGTTATATTAATATTGCACGTGAAATATGGAAAAATCCGTATTTATATGATGATAATGTATTAGGTTCAGATTATCAGAAAAATATGAGAACCGTTGAATTAATTATTAAAGATTCAATTGAAAATACAATACGGAAATTATTACCGGTTAAAGAAATATTAAAACAACATTTAGAGTCATATGAAAATAACTCAAATGAAAATAAAAAATTAAATACGAATGAATTACGTCAAATGTTATTAACAGAACTTAAGAATATCAAAATGGGTGGAAATAAAGAAAATATTCAGCAAATGGATGAAGTAGGATTATCCATAGAGGATGATGGACAAGGTAATAATGAAGAAGAAATAGAAGTAGAAGTGGCGGCAGGAGAAGATAATAATAATACATTAGATATCACTACAAATGATAATGATGATGGTTATACTTCTCCAGATGAGGAAACTATAAAGAAAAACTGTGAAAATCTAAATATCAATGATATTCCTGATGTAACAGAAGAAAAATATGATAATATTGAAATAAAAGTGAAAGATGAAACTAAAGAAGATATTGATAAAGAATCTATATTAAAAAATTATATGGAAAGTATTGAAACAAAGGATGAAGACACTATTCAAGATCAAGATCCTGTAAAGCTTACTATTGAAGAAGTTCAAGAAATAAAACCTGTATTAAATGATGTTGATCAATTAATTAATGATCATCCTTTAAATAATCTAAAAGAAAATGGCTCCAATATAAAAGAGGATGATACAAAGGATAATACAAAGGATGATATAAAGGATGATATAAAGGATGATATAAAGGATGTTGTAAAGGATATTGTAAAGGATGATGTAAAGGATGATGTAAAGGATGATGTAAAGGATGATGTAAAGGATGATGTAAAGGGGGATCATTTATTTTCGGAGGTGACTATTAAGAAAAATGATAGCGAACCTTCTTCTCCGTTAGAATCTCCAAAAGAGGAAAACACGAATGATATAAAAGAAAAAGAAGAAGAAGGAACATTAAGTAGTGTTACTAAGGAAGAAGTTGATAAAACGGAATATGATATTAATGGTGATAAATTACAATTAAAAATAATTAAAAAAGATGAAGTATCATCTCCTATGGATAATGAAATTATAAGTGTAAATAAAGATATATCGGACACTGAAACTGTAGATGATTTTTTTAATCATGTATCAGAGATTATGGAAAATAAAGGTGTAGTGGTTGATAAAGATTCTAATAAATATACGTTATTTGATGATATTGTAGAAGAAGATAATTAATTTGATTATTTCATAGTTTTTTTATATATTAGTTAAGTAAAAAAATCATAATGTTGAATAATAGTTTCGTGTTTAGTTTAATATTAAGTATTATCAATACCGTATTCTTATATTTATTTACTAATAGTAGTTCAGAATTTTATGAAGAAAAAAATGGTAACAAGACAAATGTCCTTGTATTATTATTCGGAATAACATTCGCTACTTCATTTGCTCTAAAATCATTATCTAATCAGAGCGTTCAGATTCCTAAAGTTTCAATTGGAGGAGATACATTATCTTATTCTTCTCGTCCCCCATTTTAGTCTAATTTATAGTATAATTTTTTAGGAAAGTTTTTCTTTTTAATTCTGAATTTATTGAAAATATAATTTTGAATTACATCTTTAGGTACTGCATTATTGGCTTCTTTAGCAATAGCTATGTACATGTCAAAATTATCTTTTAATTCTGATAAATATTTTTCATGAATACTAATTGTGAGATTATAAATAAAGTCCACAAATTGTTGTTTTTCTCTATAATCTTTATTATTACATAACCTACATTTATCTATGATAGTAATTGCTAATCTACATAGATCAAAGTTATAATTTGGTTCTATTTTTTCTTCTTTATCTTTGAATAATAAATGTTCTATTGGATAAGAATACTGGCCTTCTGCTTCTCCATGTTTATCAAAAGTATCATTGAAAAATAATTTATTATGAAAACTAAATATTGCCCGACCAAAATCTATTATTTTAAAAATATAACCATGTGTGGGTATCTTAAAATATTTATTGTTAATTTTATAATATAAGAATTTTTTATCGGTCATGTTATACATAACGTTATTAATGTGTAAATCGTTATGTGTGAAATTAAAATTTTTTTGAAGATATGTTAAAGCAAAAGATACTTGAAAAATACAAGAAATTATTATATCTGTATTTAGTTCATCTATATTTTCTGTTAATAAATCTTCAAGAGTCCCTTCAAGTTTTTCAATAAAAAATATTTGACATGGAATTTTTTTAAGAGAAGCTATATAATCATCACCATATATTTTTTGAGAAATAATACTATTGCTTTTTGAAGTTGAGCTCGAGTCTGAATCTGTTTCGGAATCCGAGTTTGAATCTGATTCTGAATCGGAGACATACATGTCTATAGAATATGTTTTACCTAAATTTTTATAAAACCATTCCTCTCTATTTAGATTACTATAATCTTCTGTTATATCATAATTAAATTTCCCTTTGATTCCGTTTATAGATCCATAAAATATTGGAAATGAAGGGGATATATTATTTATTGTTAATTCAGAAACAATCAAAGAAAAAAAGGTATCTATATATGCCGTATTATTCATATCATTTATTTTGTGAAATGTATTATATGAATATCCAGAAGGTAATAAATGGTTTCTATGGACAATATTATTATAATTATTCATCATAAAAGATAAAGGGTCTAATAAGGGAATACACTTACAGAATAATGTTTCATCTTTGATTTCATTTGATATATTATTAAGAACTTTACATTTTACATGACAATTTGATGTATGGTATTTTTCATTTACCAATGATATTAATTCCTTAACATAGAATTTTCTATTGATATCCATTAATTTATGTGAATTCTTTGTGTTATGTACGTGGAAGTATAATGAATATATAGGATGATATACTTGACACTCTTTCATGTCAAGTAGTTTGCATGATTTAAATAAAACTTTATTATCTTTCTTATTCCATTTATATGGTTTAATCTTAATGTTGTCCATAATTAAAGAAATTAAATACATTTTTTTTATAGAATAAACTTACTTGATGCGTAAATTATTATATTAAATAAAATATTTAAAGTATAATATAGTATGGCTATGAATTTAGAACTAAAAAAGTTTAATATTAATGAAATAAAAGATGATAAAGTAGTTGTGTTAATAGGTAAAAGAGATACGGGTAAATCTTTTTTATGTCGTGATATATTATATCAACACCAAAATATACCCGTTGGCCAGGTTATATCTGGCACAGAGGGTGCAAATCAATTTTATCAAAAGATTGTTCCTAAATTATTTATTCATGATGAATTTAAACCGGATATAGTGTCTAATATGTTGGCACGACAAAAAATGATGATAGAAAAAATGAATGGTGGGGGTTCTGATGCTTCTATAGACCCTCGGGCTTTCTTAATATTGGATGATTGTTTATATGATAATACTTGGTCCAAGGATAAAAATATGAGATCTGTATTTATGAATGGGCGACATTATAAATTATTGTTCCTTTTAACTATGCAATATGCGTTAGGTATCCCGCCTAATTTAAGGACGAATATAGATTATGTATTTATTCTTAGAGAAAACTACGTATCTAATAGAAAGAGATTATATGAACATTATGCTGGTATGTTTCCTAACTTTGAAATGTTCTGTCAGGTTATGGATCAATGTACTGAGAATTATGAATGTTTAGTAATTAATAATAATGCTAAATCAAATAAACTTGAAGATCAAGTATTTTGGTATAAAGCTGAACCAATGCCAGACTTTAAAATAGGAGCACCTTCTTTTTGGAAGTTCTCTCAAGAAAATTTTACAAATGAAAAAAGAGATGAAAATACATTTACTCAAAAACCGAAAAATCCATTAAAAGTTAATAAGTTATATTGATTTATTTATAACTTTCTAGCACTTTCTAATATTGCTTCTTTTGATCTATTACCCGCATTGAATGGTTTAACTGTTCCATCGGGTAGGACATATTTGTAGGTTGGGAAACCTCTAACCTGCATTTCTTTAACCAATTCTTTGTTTGTATCTTCAGTTAGAACAAATTCAATTGGTTGGCCAGAAGACGTTGTAACGTCTGTCATTTTAACAAGTTCCTGGAAAGCTGGTAGGGCTTTCTTAGAGTGTCCACACCATGCTCCGTAGACCATGTGTACCTGATGTTTTCCAGGTGGGTTAGAAAGTTTAATTGGTCCTCCGGCACCTGGCTGACCGGGTTTCTGAGCGGGTGGCTGACCGGGTCTTTGAGCAGGGGGCTGGGCAGGGGGTTGTCCTGGTTGACGGGGGACACCCGGGGTCCCTTTATCTAACATCGATGGAACGACAAAGGCTGGGGCGAATGAAGCAACATCTGCTGGAACACCACTTGGCGTTGGTCCTGCGGCAGCATTTGCCTGGTTAACTTTAGACCATCCAGATTTTACCATATCAGTCTGCTGAATACCCAATGAACCAAAAAGTGGAGCATCGGGGCTAGCATACGATACAGAATTCATATCAAAACCTGTGATTGGGTATACCTGAGGACCCGCTGGGGGACCGGCCGCCGGTTGAGCCGGGGGCTGACCGGGTCTTTGAGCTGGAGGCTGGCCTGGCTGCTGACCGGGTCTTTGAGCTGGAGGCTGACCTGGCTGCTGACCGGGTCTTTGAGCTGGAGGCTGGCCTGGCTGCTGACCGGGTCTTTGAGCTGGAGGCTGACCTGGCTGCTGACCGG
>MDTE01098184.1_pt1 | contig 14220 bp, 6 predicted proteins | sample 811231 | NCBI WGS metagenome assembly MDTE01 (sample SAMN05326651, study PRJNA326480) | marine metagenome | isolation source: seawater | place: Indian Ocean: Red Sea | collected 2010 | reverse complement strand
GGAGGACTCGCTGCCGTTGATTGAGGATCTGGAAGTTTCCCGTTGCGACAATGGCATCTATGTCCTGCACCGCACTGACAACCTCACCACTCGTCCCGTAATCAGGAGAGCTACCATCGCCGATTCCCAGTACAACGGAATCATGATGACCAAGGTCGACCGCTTTAATTTCACCACCTACATGATGGGTAGATTCCACGATGTCGAGGTCTTCGGTACTGGTGGTCCAAATGCATCTGCTCCAGGGCTTGGTATGGCTGCGGTTCAACTCAATACCTCTGGTGGCTACTTTGAGAACCTCTATGTCCATGATAACCCAGTCAACGGCGTCAAGCTCTACATGACCGATCCATCGACCACGATGGTCAATGTTAGCATCGAGAGATCGGGCAAGACATTTGGTAACACCAACGACAAGTCTGGCTTCTTCTCCCGTTCGAGCAATATAGGTGGTCCAGCAGTTTTCAACCTCACCGTGAGCGAGTCTACGGGTACTGGGATATTCATCTCCAAGGGTGCCATCACAGGTTCAGAATGGACCGCCACCGACAACGGTGCAGAGGGTCTTCGCCTGCTTGAGATGTTCCCGATAGTGGACAACCTACTGTTGGAGGGCAATGGATTCTCTGGGCTCAGGGTCGATGACTCAAAGCAGGTTTGGCTGTCCAACCTTACCAGCCGCTCAAACGGGGGGTTGGCTCCCAGCGCGGCTAACGGCGCCGGGATGGTGTTCGTCGAGAGCAACGATGTAATGGCGAATGGCAATGTGGTGCAATGCACCGATTGCATGTCCATCAGCGACAACTGGGGGGCACTGTTCATTGAGGACAGCATCGATCTGAGGTTCGTAGACTTGGTCGTTCGAGACCCGATAGTCGCTGCAGGCCAATCGGGCATAGTCATCGACAACAGCGGCATGATTTGGGACGGTTGGATTGAGTTCGACGGAGCCGATATCCAATTCAACACGACCTCGCTGTCTCCTGCAATCTCGATGAACGAGGTAGATGCACGCATCGAGGGGATGACCCTCACCGGGTCACATGGTGGGATCGATTGGTCAGGACACGCTGTCTCCTCTTCTCTGTCCAACAGCACCTTGACTGGAACAGACTGCCTCACTCTCTCCGACATCCCATTGTTGGAGACTTACGGCCTTGATGTAACTGGTTGCACGGGAACAATGTCGATGACCTCGATGGAGGCGAACCTCACCGATTTTGCTCAAGGCTCGATGGTTATGGCTCTCTCAGGTACTACGCACATCCGTTCGATATCCAGCATAGTGAACATCCCGGCGATTCCGGTTTCGGCTACCTTCGATGAGATGTGGTTCATCGACATGTGGGTAGTAAACCAGAACAACTTCGGATTGCCGTGGGCAGATGCGAATGTTTCTTTCAACCAACTCAATTCCGATGAGAGCTTTACCATGCCATACTCGGGTAACATGGTTCTTGGACCCTACATTGGCAAGAGACACACTTTCACAGGAGCATCTCCGGTTACATTGGTGAATGGTGACTGTACCTATGCTAACACTACTGGTACCTTCGGCCCGACCTCCCTCGATCAGGATCTCGTGATGTACTTCTGCACAATCACCCTGACCAACCAGCCGCCTCTCATCGTTTGGGACGAACCACTCAATGACTCTGTATTCGGTTCTGGAGAAGAGGTGTGGTTCAATGCCAGCGACTCTTGGGATCTCGACAACGATCCAATCACTTTCGCGTGGGACAGTGACATCGATGGCTCACACACAAGCTTCTGCCAAAGCCAGAGCATCGAGGCGGACGCAGACCTTCTTGTCAATGGGGTCGACTGCCAATTGACCGACGGCGTACACCAGATTACACTGACAGTTTGTGACGATCAGGGCAACTGTGCCAGCGAGACCCGTACTTTCACCTTCGTCAATCTTCCACCACAAGTGGAGGTGACCTTCGAGCCGGAGCCGGCATGGGACGGTACCTTGCGACTGAACTTCACTGAGACCCTATTCGTCAACGCTAGCAACACCACCGATCCGGAGGGGGACGCGGTTGAGTCAGGTGAGTGGGCGGAATACGAGACTCCCTATACGATGGGTCAAGGGGTCGATGGTCCATACACTTGGAGCCGCAACTTCGAGAACGCCCCAGACAGGGAGTTCACTTACGTAATAGCCTTCTCTGACAACCTTAACCCGACAATCTACTCAAATGTCACCATCATTTTGCAGAATGAATTCCCGCACCCAGACTTTTCTCTCACTCGTGCTTCAAACTTATCTGAATCACAAGTTACCCTAGACGGCTCCGCTTCGTTCGATCCAGAAGGAGATACGATTACTGCTTGGTGGCACTCTTCAGTCGATGGTGATCTGGAAACCAACCCAATAGATCCGTTGACTTGGATAGGCCACTTGAGTCCTGGTACACATCAATTGTCACTGCGACTTACGGATGATGATCCATGGCACAACAACCTCTGGTCCGAACCGTTTTCGATGACTGTCGAGGTGGCAAACTCACCGCCGCGCGCCAACATCGCCTCACCTGTATCTGCTGATCAGTTTGATTCCAGCCAACTAATATCGTTCTCAGCCCAAGGATCGGGTGATTGGGACGCACCTTGTTCCGAGTCGTTCCCGGATGATGCTACTGGTTGGATTTGTAATCCCGGAACAGTGTCTATTCCTGACACGGTAACCCCCGTTTGGACTACGGACTTGTCGTCTGAGCCCATTGGGACAGACTGGGAAATTCTCGCGAGGTTACCACAGGGAACCAACTTAGTGACCCTGACAGTTTCTGACGGTGTCAATCCTTCCTCAGTGGTATCGATGAGCATCGACATAGAATCGAGCGCCCCTATACTCGTTCTTGACTCGCCAGAAGATGGCATTGAGGTGGTGTCTAACGAGGTCATCCTATTCGACCCACAGAGGTCGTGGGATGCAGATGGTGACTTGTTCAACTTCACAGTAACCTCGAACTTATTGGAAGAGCCGATATTGGAAAATGTGGATCCCTCATTCTGGTACTCTCGCTATGTTCCTGCAGGCGAGCACGAACTTACCTTCACGCTCACCGATGAGACTGGAATGAGCCGTTCTGAAACCCGTTCGATTACCATCTTAGCATCCGCGCCTCAGGCAGTCATTACTTCACCAATGGAAGGGCAAAATATCCAACCAGGAGCCAATATTGAGCTACTGGGCAACGAGTCATGGGATGCGGACGAAGACATAGTCGTCTATCGTTGGTACCTCGGCCAAGGCTCTTCTGCAACCATGCTGAACGAGACCGTAAACGGCAACCAGACCTTGCCGCCGGGAGAACACATGATATCGTTGCAGGTGAAGGATTCACGCGGCGCAACTTCTTGGGCATTCGCCAACATCACTGTAGAACCCTCTTGGCCAGTAATCAATGACCTCTTGCTCGAGCCAGGTCGCCTAACTGCGGGTGTCTCATCGAAGGTCATAGTCAGGGCGCTCGTCGAAGACGCTGACATGACGACTTGGGAGTGCAACACTTGGGCTTCTCAAGGTGGCAGCACGGAAGAGTTCTCGCTGAACGACGCTGGTAGCGGTTCGGATGATGTTGCAGGGGATGGCACATGGTCTGGTAGTATGGACTACACTCCTGGGCGAGATGGTTGGTTGTCCATCGAGGTCATATGCCGAGATGGCCCAGCCGATGAACCGCGTCTATCGAACAGGTTGACAGGAACCATCCAAGTCGATGGCGCCTCGCAACAGGTTTCCTTCATCGATCTTGTGATGGACAGCGCGCTGCTCATCGTGATGGCCATACTTGGGGCACTCGTACTGTTGGGTGTCATCATTTCAATTCGCAGAAACCGACTTCTATCTGCGGATTTGGCTGTCATCGAATCGTGGGGTGTACAAGGATTCGACGAGGAGAATCCCTTTGAGCAACTGGAGTCGGATGTGATGGAAGACAACCTAGAACAGAACATGGAAGTCGAAGAAGAGATGAGCGAGGTTCCAGGTATGATCGACCTCGATTGAGGTGTCTCACTCTTCTGGACCCCAAGGCGTACGGGTACGATGCAGTCCGAATCGCTTCAGGTAGAGGAAGAAGAGGTTCTTGCGACCATCTCCCCAGGTATGTATCTCAGCGTCGCCAACTCTTGGTCGATAAGGTACAGAGATTTCGATTGCCTTCTTCTTACCGTAGGTGCGTCGTGCGTTGATTTTCATCTCCTCGGACAGAGGCATGCCATCGTTGGTAGGCCTCATCTTTGGATTGTCCATGATACGCTTCCAGAATACCCACATGCCTGACTGTGAGTCGTGTATTCCGTACCAGAACAGCATTCGTGCGGTGAACGAGAGAGCCCAGTTACCGAATCCATGGAGCCAGGACATAGCGCCCTCCTCAGCTCGCTTCAACCTATCACAGGTGATGAACTCAAGTTCCTCTTGAACCAGCTTCCTAACCAATCCAGGAACCTCTTCACCAGGGTAAGTGCAGTCAGCATCCATTGTGACGATGATTTCACCAGGAGCGATGGCGAACCCGGTTCTGTAGGCGCGTCCATATCCCTTACGTGGTTCTAGATACACCGTAGCACCTTCTTGCTCAGCGAGCTCGCGGGTTCTGTCGGTCGAGTTTCCATCTACAATCAGGAAATCGAGTTTCTCGCACCATCCGTCGTTTGGGACACTACGAATCGTGTCGACGATTGCTTCCTCTTCATTACGCGTAGGAATAACCACTGTCACATGGACTGGGAGGGTATCTGACATATCACTACCTAAACCGCCGACCTACCCATCTCTCTTGAAATCCTCCATTGGCCGAACCTAGGAGGAATCGGTTGAAATGAGAGTGTTGAAAGCACGGTTTACGACAGGAGGGTCTCACCTGCACATAGCGATGCTGTCTGGCGAATACCCACCCCGATGGGGGGGAATGGGCTCGACCGTGTTTCACCTCTCCGCAGCGCTCGTTCGGCTGGGTCACAGGGTGACAGTGATCACTAGGGTCGAGCCGGGCGCGGCTAAGGACCCTTCGATCATCCCTTCACAGGAGGGCGTGAGTGTCCGGATGGTTAAGTGGCTGAAGGTTCCGATGGGCTTCACCAAATCGTATGGTAAAGCGGCTTTGAAGGATTTGTTTTCACTACACGCGGAGGATCCCGTCGATGCTGTTCATGTCCATGCTCCTATGATATCGTGGAATGCTAAGCAGTATGCTGCGGTTCGCTCGCGAATCGGAAACATCACAACAAGTTTGCATGGTTCATGGTTAGGCGAGCGAGACGGCCTTCGAAGAGCCGCAAAGTATGGCGAGGCCGCGGTATGGAAGAACCCGAACGACATCGCAATCTTGCTGACTGCTGGCCACTATGCCAGATATGAGCGGGCAGCGGTGCGCGGTAGTACGGTTTGCGTTGCCAATTCGGAAGCTACGAAGGAGGATTTCGAGGCGAGGTATTCACCTCCCACCAATTGGAACTGCAAGGTGGTCAGATGGGGAGTCGATGTCGATATTTTCCGTCCTGTCAAAGAGGCGGATCCAGCTGATGTAGAGAGTTGCCGAGAAACGCGTTCTAAGTACCTAGGAGATGACGAGTCGACAGCGCCACTGTTGCTCGCAGTAGGTCGTTTGGCGGCGCGTAAAGGTTTCAGGACGTTGCTAAAGTCAATGCCCGGGATACTATCGGTAAACCCTTCAGCACACCTCGTCATAGTTGGTCGAGGTCACATGAAGAGAACCTTGGAGAAGCAAGCGAATAGACTGGGCGTATCGAACTCTGTAACGATAGAGCCAGGCATGCCGTTTGACGACTTAGCGTGTCTGTTCCGCTCGGCCGACCTTTGCGTCTATCCGTCGTACTACGAAGGTCAGGGTCTGATTCCTCTTGAGGCGATGGCTTCCGGCACCCCTTGTGCGACGGTCGACGACGGTCCACTTCCGGAAATGGTAGATTCCGAGGTGGGAGGACTGTTCGAGGTTGGCAATGTCGAATCACTTTCGAGAGTAGTCAACGACTTGTTGTCAGATAAGGAGAGACTCTCACAAATGGCGAGTTGCGGTAGGGAAAGGGTGCTTGCAGAGTATACCTACGACCTCAACGCGGCTCGATACGCTGATTTCTATTCTGAATGAGGGTTTTTCACCACTTCGTGGTGATTTTTTTACTCATGACGGTACGGCGTAGCCGTTATCACCCAGACTCAAGTCTTCGCAAACGATGGCGGGCTTCCGCTCACCCCCCCGGTTCGCGATTGCTGTGCTTTTGGCGCTAGCACTGCTTGGCGCTACTGCCCCCTCTGTCAGCGCCGACGACACTCAGTCCTCGGCTAGCACATTGACTGATGGGTCGACTTCCTCGGATTCCGTCGACGCAGACGGTGACACCACTGACTGGTGGAAGATTTACGCCATCAACGGAGACCAGGTCAGAATCTCGGTGAACACTTGCTGCGAGTCATTCTTTGACGGCTACGATGGAACGATTTCGCTACATGATTCGGCAGGAACTCAACTGACCGAACAGTCGTTCTCCAACGATCAGACAGGTAGGGTGATTTCAACCTCGGTGACCACTTCCGATTGGATATATTTCCGCATCAAGGCGACTCCAGATGGTTGGTTCTCTAGCAACTTCGACTACGACCTCAATCCACAGTTGGTTCAAACCAACAGGGACACCGACGGAGATGGGGTTGTAGACTTCGATGATGACTGCGACAATGAAGCAGGCACCTCGGATATGGATCGTATGGGTTGTCCGGACGCTGATGGTGACGGATACTCCGACATTGGCGATGCGTTCGATGACGAACCAACTCAATGGCACGACTCCGATGGAGACACCTACGGAGACAACCCGGCTCCAGCGTTCCAGCCCGACTCCTGCCCAACCCAACTTGGCCATTCAATCTACGACAGGTTTGGTTGCCCTGATGGTGATGGTGACCGCTGGTCAGACCCGGATCCAACTGCCATGTACGCTCTGACTGGATGGAATATTTCCGATGGTGCTGACGCCTTTCACCAGGATCCAACCCAGTGGAAGGACAGTGACTCTGACGGCTATGGTGACAATTGGGCCGACATGTCGTGGGGCATCTGGCGTAACGATTCAGGCATAGGACAGTGGGTCGATAACGCCACACAGCCCGATTTCTGTCCATTAACTGAGGGTTATTCTACAGAGGATCGATACGGTTGCCCTGACAGTGACGGTGATCACTGGTCCGATCCTGATGGTAACTGGACTTACCACCCAGAGAACTGCGAGAATTCGCACACTGACTGTGCGGATGCTTTCCCGAATGATGGTTCGCAGTGGGCGGACAGAGATTTGGACAACCGTGGTGACAACCCTGATGGCAACTTCTCTGATGCTTTCCCCGACAACCCGACACAGTGGGATGACAGTGATGGTGATGGCTATGGAGATAACACTCCTGATGATTTTGCAGGGGCTTGGCAGGCCGACAACTTCAGCGATGATGCAACCCAGTGGTCTGATTACGACGGTGATGGTTTTGGTGACAACCAGAGCGGTAACGAACCTGATAGCTGCCTCGACAGGTATGGTAGCAGTATGCACGATAGGTACGGTTGCCCTGACACCGACGGTGATGGATATTCCAACGCTGACAATACATGGCTAGCTCATCCAGCAGGGTTCGCTGACGCATTCCCCAACGAGATTACTCAGTGGCACGATGTGGATGGTGATGGCTTCGGTGACAATCTTGCTGATGGTGCATGGCAGCCTGACTCCTGTCCAGCAACCCACGGTGAGTCCTATCGCGATCGTTGGGGATGTCCTGACATGGATGGTGATGGTGCTTCTGACCCACAACCAGAGGTGGGTTGGCTAGCTCACCCGACAGGTGAGGCAGACGCATTTGAGACCGACCCAACACAGTGGGCGGACACCGACGGTGACGGTTACGGTGACAATCAGGCAGATGGCGCCACAACTCCTGACCGGTGCAAGGACGAACCGGGAACGAGCAGGGAGGATAGGCATGGTTGCCCAGATTCCGACAACGACGGTTTCTCCGATTACGGTGACCGCTTCAAGTACGACCCAAGCCAGTGGGTTGACAGCGATGGTGACGGTTACGGTGACAACGAGGGTGGCCACCAACCAGATGACTGCCCGTTTGAGGAGATTAGCCTCGGTGTCTCCGTTATCGATAGGTTGGGTTGCCCTGATACCGACGGAGATGGCTACTCAGACGCCGATGATTCCCACGAGGCTAGTCCTACAGGTATGGCTGACGCTTTCCCACTCAACAGGCTCCAGTGGTCTGACATGGACGGCGATGGCTTTGGTGACAATCCGATGGGCAGCCTCCGTGATGACTGTCCAGATGAGGCAGGAACATCATACATCGATCTGCAAGGGTGTAAGGACTCTAACTCAGATGGTTACAGCGACTCGTACGGATCTGTAAACGCTCACCTCGCCATGATGGCAGAGAAGCCGACTTCGTCGCTGTTCACCTTCCTACCACCGCTGATTATCTTCATACTCTCTTTCCTAGCGGTCACCTCTCTTCGTGGCCAGGAGGATGATGAAAATGTTGCGTAGGTCACTGGTTCTTTTCCTTGTCCTCGCTATACTTCAGGCGCCTTTGGTAGCCGCTCAAGGTGACTCCTCGCACATCGGTGTCGATAGCGTTCGAGCTGACCGCCTAGACCTCGACAATGATGGGGAAAGAGACACGATTCGAGTCGTCTATCTTCTCAACACATCTGCGCATTACGCGGAGGTCAAAGTGCAGGTTGATGTCGCTTCGGGTGGAGTCGAGTTGACCTTCTGGGATAATGGATCATTCAACTCCTCTGATCCATACTACGGCACTCAGGACATTGAGGCGTGGGGCGATGGTTCGTACGCGGTGATGATGAAGGTCTGGGACGGCGAGTCCGGGATTTTGGTTCACACTGAGGACTTCGGCGAGTTCGACCTCATAGCGAGCCTGACCCAACCTTATCTCCGCTTCGATCTCAACGCTGCTGACACGATTATGCTGGGCAATAACTGCACCATCGAGCGAGTGTTCCTCGACGAGGTGGGAGAGCGTTACGACGCACTTGGTACCGTGTCTCTCACAGGAACCCCATGGATGGTTCCAGACGACTTCTCTGACATCGATTGCTCGTCATGGCCGGCTAGAGACTACCAGCTGGAGATGTTCTATCGCAACGACCTTGGATTCTCAACCTCAGCTCAACTAGAGTTGACAATCAACACCCTGCCTCCGCCACGGTTCACTCTCGAAGTCATCGGTGACGGTGAAGAGGTAGGAACCGAGTGTTCGATTAGCGTCAAGCCGGCTCCGGGGACAGTCATGGCACTGATGACCACTGAGTGGGAGATTACCGATCCGCGACAAGAGCCGTTGGAAGTCGGTGGCTTCTCGGCAGTCGACTGCCAGATGTGGCAGGTCGGCGTGACCAAGGTCAGGGCAACAGTAACCTCACAGGAAGGTCAGACGACTAACGGTGCAGTCAATGTCGTTCGAATCCCACCATCCGGAAACGCAAGTCAAGAGGTCATCAACGCCTCAGGTCCAGAGAACATGTGGCCGGAGCGTTCGGCCGGTGAAGAATACCAAACGACCCCATTCTTCGGGGAGTCGTCCCTAGTCGCTCAGATTCTCGTCTTCTTCGTCAGCGGTTCCATCGCTCTCCTACTCGGGCTACTTGGTGGCTCCTTCTGGATACGTGGTGCCCGAATCGACGAGGAGTATGTGGCCACCCTAGAGCCTGGCTTTGAGCCAGAAACTGACGGATTGCCATCGTATGTAGACCCGAGTGGAATCTACTGGCGTCAGCATCCCGATGGCAATGTCGATTGGTTCGACACGGTATCAGCACAGTGGGTACCTTACGAAGAGGTCTGAGAACAGTGTCCGAGGAAGAGCCTCGCTCACTGTGGAAGCTGATTGGCCTCGGCTCGTTCATCCCAAGCCTATGCTGCTTCCCGAGCATCGTGTGGGTACTTTTCGCTGGCTCTTCGTCAATTGCTGCTGCTGACCAACTCTCAAACGACCTCTACTACGGGCCTGTCAGGCCGATTCTCTATGTCGTCTCGGCCGTGATGCTGGTTGCTGGCCTCGTTATCCACTTCCGTTCACATGGAATCTGTACCCTTGAGCAAGCACAGAGGGATAGAAGGAAGGTGGTGAATACGACTTTGGCAGTTTTCACAACAGTGATAGTAATCTATCTTGTATGGAACTATGTTGTCCTCGAGATATTGGGAATCGCCCTCGGCCTCCCATGGGAAGAGAGCGCTTTCTGGAATTGATTACAGATTTATGAAGACCAGAACAGGGTCTCCTGACTCGACGGATAGTTCCACATCTCCTTCGGCAAAGTTCGAGAGTCCTCGGCTGGAAAAGCCCAATTCGTAACCGTCCAACTCCCATTTACAGTCTCTTAGGCTCACCTTTGAGGTTCCTGACGAGAAGAGAGAGAACTCGCCAAACGAACTGAAAGTTCCAGGCGCACCCTCGACGAAGCGGAAGACGAAGGTGTCGTCGAGGTGACAGCCTACCTCCATTCCCTGATCTGCGGCTGCTAGGGCGGCAAGGGCAGCGAGCGAGTGATCAGGTCTGCCGGCAGAGATGGCTGTAACCACAATCGAGTCCCAACCTCGTTCGTGACAGAGGTCGAGTGCTTTGGCGAGGTCGGAGTCCTGCTGCTGTTCTAGTTGAACGATTTCGACAGAGTTGTCTCTTGCCCATTCAAGGTCTTGTTTTGTTATCGAATCCATGTCTCCTACCAGTAGGTCAGGGTGTTTGTTGATGGTTCGCAGGTGACGCATGCCACCATCTGTGACCACTACCCTGTCTACCGATTCAAGAGCCAGATTTAGGTCTGAAGAACTGGGTAGTTCGCCTCCTCCGACGATGAGAGTGACGCTTTCCTCCATGTATGTCGGCATCGGGTGCCGGCTCATTCGTTTTGGGGTATGGGCGTTCCAACATCTATCGGCTACCCTTTTACAGCCCCCACGTCTCCCTCGACCCCATGGGGGTCGAGCGAATCCAATCAAAGGATGCATTCTCGAGCCTATTCCTGGCCATTTTGATGCTAGTCTCAGTGACCGCGCCGCTCACCTTCTCAACCGGAGCCGGGGATGAACTAGATGAGGTCACGATAAGATACCGAGGTACAGATTTCGAGACCGGCCATGGCGAGCAGTTTGCCGACTCCAACCACACAATCAATGACATCGACTACATTGTCAACCCCACACGACTCATAGATGGGTGGCAGGAAACCCTGATTGAGAATGACTCCACTTTCTATCATGTTGATGTCGCTCGTGACGACCGTGGTAGGGCGAGAGCCTGTTTAGCGGAGGACGGAGGTGGCCTCTGGGTCGCAAGACTGGAATTCGGTGGAGGCACCAGCTTAGTCGAGATAGAGGATGGTGGAGCCGGACACGGAGATGCTTGCTCAGTAGCTATCGATGTACGTGAACGCCTACACATCGCCTACAAGGACGAGAATGGCAACTTACGAATCGCCTACGAGGTCAACGACAACAACGACGCTTGGAATGAGAGAACCATCGAGAACGAGAGCGAGGTTCTGAGGGTGGACATGCTCTTGGATTCAGAGGGATACGAGAAGGTTCTTTGGATGGATATAGACGGTAACATGTATCTCTCAACCTACTGGACTTGGTGGACCCATACACCCATTTTGGAAGGTTTCCCAGTTAGTCCGAACTACGATGTAGAGATAGATTCTGACGGTGATATCCACCTGTTTTACCGCGACAATGACACTCAGGCACTGATTCACTCAGAGATGACCGACACGGGTTGGACTAACATAATCGTGGATGGCTTGGATACTGATCTCATCACCATGTATGGCCAAGACACAGATGGTTTGGCTAGCCTCTCCATTGCTCTAGATGAAGCGGCGAACAAGGTGCAGTACGCATACTCCACTGGTGCTCCCGAAGCTCCACAGACAATTTTGGTCATGGATTTGCGGGGAGACGAGGGAGGACGAATTGATACCGCTCTCTCACAACTCGTAAGCGGTGATGAGAACGAGGGCTACGCCACAAACTCGGTCAGCGATCTCGATTTGGACTGTGACGGCTACGACGATTTGGTCGTCAACCATCCCGGTGCCAACGGTTCTACGGGTGCAGTGGATGTCTACTTTGGTAGTTTGACAGGAGTTTCTTCTTCGAACATGATGAGTATCAATGGTTCGGAAATGGGGGACGAGTTCGGCTCCTCGGTAGCCAATGCAGGTGATGTCAACGGAGATGGTTGCGAGGATCTCGTAGTTGGAGCGCGTGGTCAGAACAACACGAATGGTCTTCCAACGGGTACGGCACACTTGTTCTATGGTGGAGATCGTAACATCACTAACAGCGACTGGAGCGCATCGGGTGAGTGGCGTGACGACTACTTCGGCTCGAATGTGATTGGTGTTGGCGACATAAACAACGATTCATTCGATGACATCCTTGTCGCTGCCTCAGGTTTCGAAAATTCAGGTGGAGAGGGCAAGGTGTACCTCTTCCTCGGCTCCGCTACAGGTCCTGGTGCCGAGGATGATTGGGCTAGGCGTGGCCTCTGGCAGGATGTTGTACATGGTCATTCGATGGCGGCTGTCGGTGATGTTAACGGAGACGGATACGACGACTTCGCAGTAGGTGCGTCTGGCACATTCTCCGACTTGACCGGCAACGGGCGTGTAACTCTCTACTTGGGTTCGTCCAATGGAGTTCCACAGCATGACAACGAATGGACAACCTTCACCACTAATACTCTGCTGGGTTACTCGATAGCGGGTCTTGGCGATTTGAACAATGATGGTTACGATGACTTCGCGTTTGGCGAGCCTCTCTACGACACTTCCGCAAAGGGTAGGGTGCAGGTCGTGTTGGGAGACTCAAACGGAGCCGCGGACACTCCGGCGATGGAGATTGTTGGTGACCAGAGCGGCCAATTATTCGGAGCCGCGATTACAGCGTTCGGCGATCTCAACGATGATGGCATCAACGAGGTAGCGATATCATCTGTTGGGCTCGGTAACTCACCTGGCTTCGTTGAGTACTACTTCGGCGACACCTCAGCCTACCTTCGCAAAGGTGCCAGCCCATTGTTGGCTGAAGGAGGAGTGAACGGACAGCACCTTGGCATACTTCTCACAAGTGGTGGTGACTTCGACTCCGACGGCCTTGCAGAGATTTTGATTACATCTTTGGACAGTGATGTCAATGGTAACTCCGGTGCATTTGTCTACAGTCTTGAGAAACGTAACTCCAGAACCGAATTACTGGCCTACAATGGAACCGATATTGACTTGCAATTGGATGAGCAGGGTCGCTTCCACCTCCTTTTGGAGGATCCACAAACCAACCACGCTTGGCTCCACCTAGAGCGTCCCGACCTTAGATTGGATCCAGATTCAGATTGGGAAGAGAGAGGCGTATCGGGTGCAGAAGCATCGTTCACTGTGACTAGGTCTGGCAAGGCGATAGTCTTCGACACCGATCTGAAGTTCACTGAGCAGTGGGGTGCGGTCGCAATGACCCATGAACACGCTCTGGTGACAAATCAACGAGCGAATCTGGACCTCATACTGGATGGTGACATGGAGAAAGTGGTGGGTACTTTCTTCTCCAATGCTACGGCGAGTGATGTAAAGTCGATTGACGAGACAGTGTCGGGTTTTGTCGAGAGTCACTGGGTCAACAACGCGAGCCTAGTCATGGCGCTATCACATACTCAGGTGGTCGTTGCAGATGAGAACGGTTCCTGGGATGTCACAGGGTCATCCCTCAGTGGTACGAATGAGATGAAAGGTGCATCCTCATGTTTGCTAGACGATGGCACGGTAATCATGGTCTACTCGCTCAACAACAGTGGTGAGACAACTCTCACGAGGTTGGCTTCGAACGGTTCACACACTAGTGAGGTTCTACTCTCTGAAGAAACAGCCTCCGATGTCGCTTGTGGAGCGGATTCACACTTTGTCGTCGCGGTGCAAGAGTGGTCAGGAGATGGGCATGTATTCACCTACAATGGTACCAACCAGACTTTCAACGCTAGTGCCACCATAAGTTCTCCACTGCCTCATGTAATCATCTTGGACTCAACCGCACCTCAGAGGGTTTTATTTTCGGATGACGGTAGTACGAACAGGGTGAAGGATTGCGTACTTAGTGTGATGATATATTGTGAGT
>MDTE01014197.1_pt1 | contig 14221 bp, 4 predicted proteins | sample 811231 | NCBI WGS metagenome assembly MDTE01 (sample SAMN05326651, study PRJNA326480) | marine metagenome | isolation source: seawater | place: Indian Ocean: Red Sea | collected 2010 | reverse complement strand
CATGTTATGGAATTAACTGCGGTATCTATAAACCATTTGATGAGGAGCGATTCAATAGTTATAAGGACGGGTTGCAGCGGCTAAAGGCAAAGGCTGAGGCACAGGGGGCGAAGATTATTTTCATGACGCCTCCAGTTTACGATAAGCCTAACCCTAAATTTAATTATGACGATGTTATGAAAGCTTATTCCGAGTGGCTACTCTCTAAGCGTGAGGACGGTTGGAGAGTAATCAATTTACATGCGGTCATGAAAAAGAAGCTAGTCGAGAAAAGGACAAAGGATCCAAAATTTAAATATTCCCGTGATGGGATTCATCCTGGGACAGAGGGACATGAGTTGATGGCTCAACAAATAATTTCTTTCTTTGCGGTGAAGGCACCTCTCAATGATCCACAACCAAACTCATATGGTCGATTATTGATGTTTCTTAGGGAGCGTATGCGAGTCCAGCGTGACGCCTGGCTGACAAAGATAGGACACAAGAGGCCAATGAGAAAAGGCAAGTCCATTGCCGAAGCTGATAAGATAGCTACTGAAAATACAATCCAAATTAAGGAGAATATAAAAATAATCCTAGAAGCTGCAAAGCAGTGATATTGTCACAATAATCCTTTAAGCTAGGATCCGCTCAATGGAGTTATGGTCATGGTCATTTGGGCCTAGCCTTGGATCCGCTCCCATTGCATCCAGCATAGTATTGTAAATGTCCAGGCCCTGCGCTTTCACGTCCATTATTTGTCCCGTCTTGAATATGCCGTTAGCGCTGGTTACCGCATGAAAGACTCCGGACAATTCCCTTTTGACATTGTTGTGACGCCCGTCACCGGATTCAGTTGATATCGTGAGAAGAGAATTTTCAAGTAAGCTTTTACCATTAGGTTCTTTGACCCGATCAAGGCGACTCATGAAATAGGCAAGCTCATTCATTTTCATGTGTGCGTGTGCGCGTAATTGCTTATTGTCGCGCTTTTCATCAAATTTATGCCACCACTCGTGACTACATCCTCCTGATCCTCCTCTTCCATGTTCAGTGGAATCATTGAAATTGTAACGGGTCCGACCATTATATTTATATTCTCCAGTGAGTCGGATCCGCTCACCAGCTGCTAGGAATGTGATTGAACCGAAACGTGTCCTGTCCATTTCGATTGCGAGTGAGTAAAGATCCGCGAGGAGCCGCCATTCGGTTTGGAGTTCCTCTAGCGTGATGTCGATTCCCTCACCGCCCGGGTCAGCCGGACCGCCATGAGGCACATTGGATGGGGGAGGTGCCTGTGGTCCTTTTTTATTTTTATTAGCAAGCGAAAAGGCCCTCTGTTCAAATTCACGCACACGGTCAAGGTGATCCTTAATGCGTCCTTTTGAAGCGGATCCTAATGGAGAATTTGATCCGGTGAAGAACCGGTACTGCTCCAGTACCGAATCGAGTACGCTCCTCTTTAGGCGCTTATTATTATTTTCCTGATCACTGGGACCTGATAGGGTCCCAAAGACACGCTCAAATAGGTCCCGTGGTTTTTCCTGCATCCTTGCCGACACTGTTCCGTCAAGGTTATAACTGTGGTGGTACCTGCCGACACGGCTACGTCTGAAGAAGGTGCCTGCAACGAGTGAAGGGATCATTCCGGCAGGCATGCCGTCAGGATAAATTGAGTGCCGAATGACTTGATCAATTGAAGGTCCTCCCGCCTTTGCCTCTCCACCTGCCGGCTCTGCAGTGAAAGAAGCTGTGGCTCCATCAAAATGGGCATTTATGCCGCGCACATCGCAACGTACATGATCAACGTTACGCATAATCAGCAACTTATCTGATAACGGCTTAAGTGGTTCAAGCACATCATTGAATCCCTCTGATTGTAGCGGTGCAGGGATACCGAGACCGAAGAAGACATTGAACGCGCGGACTGGAACTTTAGTCTCATTTGCCCCTAGAGCATCTACCGCGATCATTTCCTCCAACAGCGGTAAGCCTATACTAACGGAACCGATTCCTTTAAGTAGCGCTCGACGGTTAAGTTTTTTCTTCATTTGTTATCTTGTAATTCCTTAGTGCGAATCAAATCACTCGATGCTATGGAGTGAATGATACTTTGATAGGTGCCTCCATTATTTTTTGCTCTTTGGTGTATTTTGTCAACTTCGCGCACATCTTTAGCTCCTAATGGCCGACCCATTGCAAACTGTGTTATTTTCCATGTTAGGCTGTGACTAACGCGGTCACTTTGAGCAAGTAAGTCCATCAGTTCTGCTGAACTCTTAAAGTTCAGCGCTTTGGCTTCTCCGGGAATTAGAATTTTTCCATCATCTCGCAATAGATTACCGAAGCTGTCATTTTCCATGTAGGTGCCGAGTCCATCAAACCGTTCGAGTCCAAAGGCAAGAGGCTCAAACCTTGAGTGGCAACCTCCGCAATTTTTGTTGGAAATGCGCTTTTCCGCTATGATTCTTTGACTCAGTCCTGACTTGATGGGAACTGGAGTCGTATCAACGCAAGGTGGTGGGTCCTTTACTACCCCCCTTAAAAGGTCATGTAATACGAAAAGGCCACGCGTGACCATTGAAGCCTCATCGCCTCCGACCGTGAGCGTACTGCCCTGCGTGAGGAGACCTCCCCTTGAAGGAACTTCACTCAAATCATAACGGGCCAACTTGTTGCCATCTTTTGCTTTTATACCGTAGTGCTTTGCCAGATTTGGGGTCAGGTAAGTGAATTGGGCATTTAAAAGCTTCGACATTGGGAGTTTCTTTTCCCATATCACCTCTTTAAAAAAAGCAACTGTTTCCGAGTCCATATCATTGGCCAACTGAGGGTCCCATTCCGGAAAATGGTTTTTATCTGGTCTGATATTGCGAAGGCCATCAAGGTTCAGCCACTGTCTAACGAATCGGACCGACTGATCAATGGCACGCGAGTCATTGATCATACGGTCCACATGGGATTTCATCACTTCCTGATCACTGAGCGTTCCTTTCTGTGCAGTGTCATAGAGGGCCTTGTCAGGCGAAGATCCCCAAATGAGGTAGCTGAGCCGGACAGCCAGCTCGTTATCACTCACAATCTCACCGGAATTATTATCCTCAATACGGTAAATGAAACGCGGGGACTGAAGCATGGCCTCGAGGACCAGGCTGATTGCCTCCTCATAATTGGCGCCTCCGGCGACTGCAGTAGTTGTAATGCCTCGATAGATCACGATTTCTTTTTTCTCTAGTGGACCTCTCAGGACCCAGAGGCCCATCTTCTCGAGGAAACTGGCCATGTTCTTGTCAGTGAAGCTTTGATTATTGGAAAATTTTCTGGCGAATTTTTTGATATCTATTTTTTCTACGATTTTTGAAGCGAGTTGCGAATAGGCCAGAACGTGTTCAAGATCAACGTTCAGGTTATAGGCGGTGTTGGAAAAGCCGTCAGCCCGCAGGTCAGCAGGCAGTGATTCAAGGGCTTCTTTAGAGATGTCCACTCCTAGGGTCGAATTGACTGTCGATATGTATTCCTCAACAGTGAGCCTGCGTATCCAGTGTTGCTGTGCCTTCTCCTCATGCACGTAAACTGCAGGATCAATGGTCTTGAGTGTCCAGGTTGCTCCACCATCTAACCAATCTTTTAGGGATTTTTTTTCTTTGTCTGTCAATGGTGGGCGTTTCTTAGGCATTTCATTTTTTGAAACCGATTCCCACAGAATACTCTTCGCTGACTGTCCCGGAATGATGGTGCTTTCATCAGCGAATGCAGTGACTTTTTGAGAAAGGTCAAGGTCACCCTTTGCGTTTGCTGAGTCATGACATTCGAGGCAGTGATTGGCCAGGATCGGGGCGATTTTTCGTTCAAATAGATTGGAATTTTCCGCAACCTTATCAATTACCGGTGCCCCTTTCTTATCTTTACCAGCTTCATACCGCGCCGTAACTTCATTCGGACTAAGTTCACGATTATATATTGAAGCATAGTAAATCGTTCCTAACCATGGCCTGTTATTGGACACTTCGTTGCCGATTGCAATTTTGAAATTCCTATCCCAATTATCAAATGTCCCACTAATCTTCTGTTCCTTAACGAGCTTTCCGTTAATGTAAAGTTTTGCCCGTCCTCTATTGAATGAATAGACAGCATGAGTGACTTTAGTGGTTAGTAATGCATTACTCTCCAGTGCCGGAAGACCATTTTTGCTGGTACTGGTGGTGCGGATCCGGGCCTGCAAGGACCGGCCCTCTTGCCCAATAGTAAAGTTACGATCTGACGTGCCGCCTGATATTGTTAATAGACGAGCGGGCCCGTCCTGCTTCAGATTAGAAGGTTTAAACCAAATCTCTGCACTGATTCTATTTGAACCCTTCAATGCATTGATAATTTTTGAAGGGGGGTTCATTGAACGGGCGACTGTGCCCTTATTAAATTTGATTGAGCCATTGGCGCGTAGAACATTGCGAGGTTCCTTAATTAAGAGATTAGCCAATGGTTTGGCACCAGAACGGTCCATGACAAGATTTTCTGAATTCGATGTTAAGTCGTAGGCTGCGACTAGGCCCTGTTTTGAGCTCGCATCATTTTGGTCAGTCTCATTTGCGAATAAAGAATTGATAATGCAAAGGAGGCAGAGGACTCTAACTGGTATCCTCTTTTTATCAGCTGATTGGTATTGGCTTTTCATGGGTATCTTAAGCAATAACCATCGATAATTTGTAAACAGGCAATGCCTTACTTTTCTATGGATTCGACTTCAGGAGTTGTCGTTGCTTCTTTGAATTTTGGGAATTCCAGTTCGGTTGTTATTCTAATTCCACAGCTACTTAGTAAAAGAAGCGGTAACGGCGCGAGTAGCATGAATTTCTTCATGCATTAAAGTTAACATCTGCACCGTTAAATTACCAACCAGATAATCTCTCTAGAGGTGCAATGTTTGGCCTTTAGACTCATTTTTTCTGATAAACACGGACCCAGTCGATTTGCATGGACTGGGGGAACTGGGCGAAATCGTACAGTTCATTTTTGCCTTTTTTGTCCGGTCCCGGGTCGTTCGGGCCCCATACACCAAAGTAATTTCCTCCAACGGCCAGATTCAATATCAGGTAAAAGGGATAGTCCTGATACATTTTCTTACCACCGAACTTTGCTGAGTCATTGAGATTGAGTCCGGGTCCCCACTCTTTGCCATCCAGCATAAAGATGATTCTTTCCTTAGTCCATTTGCATCCGTACACGTGGAATCCAGAGACATAAGATCTTTGTCCGGGCCCCGGCCTAAGTGATGGGTCCAGTTTCTGATCGGCTATCCATTGTTTTGGGTCAATGGCTCCATCATATCTCCGATAATGGGAGTACCAGCCGATGTGTCCTACAGTCCATCTCTTAGGGCTCGTATGATAAACTGCTCCGGCATGATATAGCCGTGTGGCACGACCGGACATTTCCATGATATCAATTTCTCCACTGTATGGCCAGGTGCTCCTGGCCCATTCGCGGTTAGCGTCTAGGGCCGCCTTGTCCCAGTAACCGGAGAAAGGAGCAGTCTTGGCCTCAGGCATTAACCAGAATGCCGGCCAGACCGGAACAGCAGTACGTTCTCCGCTGGCGCTGGTCGGATTTTTGATCCGTGCCTCCAGGATCCCATAAGTGAATGAGTGAAGTTTTTCGGTAGTTAACTTAGCTGACTTGAAATCCTGATAGTCAATATTGTGCTTTAATTTACCGTGAGGTTTCTCACGTAGCGGGTACTTCGCATCAGGTGCATAATGAGCAACAATGCTTAGCTTGCCATTTTTGATAAAGAACGTGTCTCCTTCGGAATCCAGATAGGCTTGAGCTTCTCCATTTCCATGTCCGTACTGACCAATTATTGTGTCATCTACTGCTGACCATTTCTTGCGATCAAGTTGTGTGTCGGAGAATTCTTCCTGCCAGACCAACTCATAGGACTTGTCGGATGGATGGGGAGCACCTAATTCAGGGATCTGAATTTCTTTGGCATCGACCCGGACCAACAAGGTAATGATGAGGAATGCATGGGAAATTCGGGGATTCATGATTTAGGAAAGTAAATTTTGTATCTTTGTATTGAGCACGCAAAGTAAATAATACTACAATAATGAATGGCTCTAATTAATTCTGATTTGAACAGCTCTTTCGTTTTCATTCTGCGAATCGCGGGCTTTCTTCTGATTGTTCAAAGTCTCAGAGCTGTTCCTGAGGCGGATTTGGTAAGCCTTAATGATGGTGGAATTGAACAGAGCCAGAATCTGGGTTCCTTCGATACGCAGAATGACAATTGGGGCGCATTGACTGCGGGAGAATGGTCAGGAGAACATGTTCAGGTAGCGGCTCAAACTCCACTGGACCCTGCAAACCCACAATCAGGAACTATTGATCCACCTCAAGGTGCAAGTTTTGTCACTTTCACGGACTTTGAAAATGCGGGGAATCCTCCGGTCTGCTTGCCCTTTGATTTGAGTAGCCCTCCCCCCACTGGTGAACGGGCCAGCCTGATTCAACGCTTTGAAATACCTCAGCCCCTACAAAACAGAGCAACTAACCAGTTAGTTACTTTGTTGGCTTCTTTTAAAGTGAATTTGCCAAAGGGAAAATATGCCAAAGGTGCGGTTCGTTTGATTGGTTTGGACATTAATAACAATGAGGTTCAGAACCAAGAAGTGTTGGTTTCATTTAGGCCGGATCATAAGACAGACACATGGGAAAGTATTGATTTGAGGGAATTTGAAGGATTGGACTTGGCCTCTAATGTGACCAGTGTGGCCCTTGAAATTATGTTCGAGTCCGATTACCCGAACGGGAATAACGATGTGATGGCCATCGTTGATGATGTGAGGGTCTATTCACACACTGTGACTCAACAGTGTCAGGTTGATGATAGTGATCTGAATAATGATGGAGTCATTTACGTTACAGGGACTCCGCAAAATGATTTTTTTGTAGGCGTATATGATGAACCTGATGACGAGTTAAAGATCTATTGCGTGAGCTTAAATCTGCAGCAGGTCGTGGACCATCTTTCTCAGCAACAATGGGATCAGTTACTGCAGGCCATGCAAACGGCCTTGCAAGGCGCGGCCCTAAAAACAATAGACACTACCAAACTGGAGCACGTTAAAGCGTACACTGGGCGCAAAACGGACATTTTTATTATATATGATAAGGAAAACGAGCGCTTTGCTGACACTGCTAAATTAGAAGTTTATTTGCATAGTAGCCATGATTTATGCATTCCATCCACGAGTGACCTGACTGCCAAAGCCGGAGGGAGCACGGACCAATTTGATAATGTCAGCGGAATCGGTCCTCTCATGGAGACGTTCCGGTTAGGTGTTCAAGAAGTTGCTACTGAACAGTCCGATGTGATGCAAAGGATTCCTAATATGCTAGCAAATACAATTGGGCCGAAATCAATGCAGATTCTGTATGATGGTTATACAACTCAGGCATCATTTAAGGAGACCTGGGAAAGTGAGCATGAACCTCTGATAGCTCAGAAGATTCCTGAATTAGAAGAGGAACTTCTGGCTCTGGAGCAACGCTTTGAGGCTCATGAAATGCAGATGGAAATTCTTCTCAATGATGAGGAGAAGAGTGAGTTCGATTCTCCCCTTGAGGGGCTCGAGGAGGAGTGGGAGATTGCCCTAGACAATCTTGAGGACGAGTGGGAAGAGAATGAACTGAGTCTTAGTGATGATTCTGCCGGGGATCTATATGACCAACAGTTCGCTGAAGACCATACCCTCACACCCCTGGGCATCCAGGAGTATATGATTGAGCTCGAGGATCGCATCGAGCAACTTGGCGATATTATCGAACTGCACGAGGAGGCTTACGAGGATGTCCGAGATGATCATATTCAAGCCCTCGATGCAAAGTTCTCGGATTTTCTTATTACTCGTCTTGCCAGCATCCAGCAGAAAATTGATTGCTTAGAAGATATAGGAAACAAAGTCGGTGATGAAAGTACTGGTGAGGCCGTGACGATGCTAGCTCCTTATGAGGCGTCAACGGAATCGGACATCATTGACCTTGAATCAGACATTCAGGAAAAGACCCGACTCATTCTTTCCAAGGTCGGTCGAATCAGTCACGATGACAGCGAGTTAAACAATTTCGGCCGTGCGAGTTTGCGAGGGACTAATGATCCGGCTGGACCCTCTAACATCAGTGACGCTGATCCGAATGAGATGGGAGAGAAGATCTTTGGGTTAATTGATGATCTTCAGGAACTAATTGAGGAGTGGTTATTGCCTGATGATGAGATAACCAAACCCACCCCTCTGGATTGCTCTAGTGGATTGCCTGACACCAATGATATGAGTTCGTTGATCTTTGGTATGGGCGGCATGGATATTGTCTTTGGCACCATCGGCAATGATTTGTTGGGGGGCGGTAGTGGTACTGTCAATTTAATGATGGGACTCTCCGGCAACGATGTCATTCGCGGAGCCGATGGAATCGACATCATGTTAGGCATGGGAGGAGACGACCATATGCATGGGGGTGACGGTATAGATGTGATTTTTGGTGATTCGGTGGACATGTTGCAACTGTTTCCTAATAATGTTTCAGGTAGCGATTGCATTGAGGGAGAGGACGGAATTGACTTCATATTCGGTGAGGGCGGGGAGCTCGATACTCTTGATGGTGGTTTTCATTATGATCTTATAGTGGGAGGTGCAGGAAAGGATAATATGTATGGTGATGCACACATCGATCTTATGATCGGTTGGTCAGGAGATGACAAGCTTCTGGGGGATGCTGAGGACAACCAATTTTGGTCTAACATCATGCTGGGGGATATTTTTACCATGCAGAGTGGTGCCGGGAAAGACACGATCTATGGCACTCTGGGCTGTAAGGTTTCCGTTAACATCCTAAACTGTGACCTTGAGTGGACCTTTGGTGATATCATGATTGGTGGAGAAGAGGGCGATACCCTTGAGGGGGACGATGGGATAGACATTCAATTTGGAGGAGGAGGGGACGATACAATCAATGGTCGTGGTCAGATTGATATTCAATTCGGGGGTGATGACAATGATATTATGCGCGGTCATTTTGGAGAGACTGCGATTGAAGTTTGGGTCATGGGAGTCTGTGTGCCGATCCGGATGGGTAACATCATGTTTGGTGGTGATGGCACAGATACAATGCATGGTGGAGCCGACATGGACATCATGTTCGGCAACAAGGCCGGCGATAGAATGTATGGCAATGACGGTGGTTTTCATATTCTGAGTCTAGAGAACCTTCCGCTATTTGGGGACTGGATCTTTTCCGGTAAGGGCGAGGATGAGGTGAACGGGATGTGGGGCGCTGACAAAATCTTTGGCGGATCAGATAATGATACTCTTTTGGGTGATGACGGTAGCATCTTTGCAGCTCTGCCCCTGAATCCGATCGATGACATCATTTTTGGAAACACTGGTGAGGATAAAATTTATGGGGGCCGAGCCTCTGATTTTTTGTTTGGAAACAGTGATGATGATGAAATTTATGCGGGACGCGGTATTTATGACTATTCTTTTGGTAACGATGGCGATGACAAAATTTATGGGGAGCAGGGGATGGATCTTGTGTTTGGAAATCAAGGCGATGACAAAATTTATGGAGGAAGAGGATTTACTGATTTACTTTTTGGTAATAGAGGAGATGACAAGATCTGGGGGCAGAGGGGCCTTGACTTTGCTTTTGGCAATGATGGTGAGGATACGATTTGGGGAGGGACGGGCCCAGATGTGCTCTTTGGAAATGATAAGAACGATACGATTTATGGGGGTGATGGAATAGATACGATTTTCGGTAACAGGGGCGATGATTGGGCCTATGGAGGTGATCGATTTGACCTCATGTTTGGGAACCGCGGAAATGATTGTTTTGAAGGGAATGCTGGCAATGATATGATCTTTGGCAATGATGGTAATGACCAGCTTGATGGTCAGGACGGTAAGGATAAGATTTGGGGTGACAGTTCGAGCATAGGAGGACTTTTGGGGGCCGTTTTTAATTCAAATCCAGGAGTCGATGATATTAAAGGAGGTCCTAGGCATGACAGACTCAGGGGAGGTCCTCTCGATGATAAAATTTATGGTGAGGAGGGTAATGATAAGTTACGTGGTGAGGTTCTAATTAATATTACTTCTCCGGGTGATGATTTACTGTTCGGGGGGATCGGCAATGACAAGATCAGGGGTCAGGGAGGAAACGATGAAATTTATGGGGGAGTCGGCAGGGACAAGCTTAATGGTGGTGATGACGATGATTTGATCTATGGAGGCCAGGAAAAAGATAGGATTAAGGGAAAGAAAGGGGACGATGAGCTTTATGGTGGTGAAGGTGATGACAAGATCAGGGGAAATAATCAGAATGACATTGCTTTTGGAGGACCCGGCAAAGACCGCATTTACGGTAACGCCGGCGATGATCAGCTCGTTGGAGAAAGTGGCAATGATAAGATCAAAGGGGGACTGGGCGATGATGAATTATTTGGTAGCGTTGGGTCTGACCGAGTCATTGGCGGTTGGGGAGATGATAAGATCCTAGGAGGGGGGGATGACGATCACAAGGATGGCTGGTCGAGAGCCAGACTCAAAGGGGGAGCTGGGAGTGACCAAATTGATGGAGGGATTGGGATGGATCACCTCCGTGGCGGGACAGGAAAAGATTTTCTGGATGCGGGAAATGATGATGGAGATAATCGAAAAGACAGGATATTTGGTGGCTGGGGAAAGGACGAGCTGTGGGTAGATAAGATTAATAATGAGGACAAGTTTCGTCGTAATAAGGAATACCAAGGTCCAGCCGGAACCAATAATTTATCGTGGCCATCTCCTCCAAATCAGCGGGTCGGAGCCAAATTTGTTTATGGTTGCAAGTGGGCAGACACGAACGGTAACGGGGTATGGGATGACGGAGAACAGCCAGTAATTGGTTGGAAGATTTTTGCTGATCTTAATAGGAATAAACGCCATGACCCGAACGAGGACTGGACACTCACTACCGCGGATGATCCTCGAACTCCCTGGGTCAATGAAGCAGGTTGTTATTGCCTCATGGTAAGAGTGCCAGGCTCGTTCACTGTTCAGGAGGAATTGAATCCTGATTTATATGATCCCTCCTATCCAAACAATACCGGGACCTGGCAAGATCCGAACGGGGCACCCTTTTACATGAATGAGGGAGAAATTATGACCAATATGAATTTCGGAAATGTCCCAGTCTGTGCTGAGGGAGAGATTTTAATTAGCGGCAAAAAATGGTATGACTGGAATGGTGATGGGGTCTGTGATCCTAAGGAGATTCAATACAATTACAAAATCGAAGGGACTCTGATCTGGGCCGATCTCAATAATGACGGCCAGCTTTCAACAGGAGAGCCGAGCGCCACTGTTGGGGCGGACGGGAAATACAAGTTTTGTGTGCCAGCTAACATTGACAGACTCTACATCCGGGAGGCTCCCTCAAGTGGGACATTTGCTACTAATAATGGTTTAACCTATATCCCCACTTTTCCGGTTATACCTAATACAGTAATCGGAAGGCCCTATCACTTATTAACGAATGCTACGTCTGGTGTGAATTGTAACTTTGGTAATGTTGGAAGGGTCTGTATTAGCGGTAGGAAATGGTATGATAAAGATGAAGATGGAATAATTGATCAAGGAGAGGAAGACCTGTACTTACCCATGATAATCGGTGTCTTGATCTGGGCTGATCTCAATAATGACGGCCAGCTCTCAGCAGGAGAGCCATCTACTACTGTTGGTGAGGACGGGACCTATGAGCTTTGCGTTCCTATTCATTTAATTAACGGTAACCTCTTCATACGGGAGGATCCAAATAGTGTTGCTACTCCTTTAAGGCCTACTTTCCCTAACGATCTCAGTGGAAACCCCCAACCCTTTCATGAGATTAGTCACCTAACCCCAAATATTATTCGTAATTTCGGGAATGTTCGAGATGTAAAAGGAGCAGATGTTCCAGGACCGGTCGCGGGCCATGATCCGAACGCTATTAGGGGGTTTGTATGGGAAGACAAGGACGCTGATGGTGATTTTCGGCCTTCTTATTCTTTACAGGATAAAGATGATGATGGAGCCGGGGAGTCATTAATGCAGACCGGCAGGGTCGTTCTCGACTCTAACGGGAACGGACTTTTCGATAGGGGCGAGTTATCTTCACTTGTCTCTAATGGCAAATCTAATCAGCGATCAGGCACTTTCAGTATTAAGATTCCAAAGGACATGAGCTTGTCTACTGAAAGATCATATAATCTCATTTTTGTCAGTGACGTTAAAGAAAGTTATGGTCGCACCAATCTTAACTATAGAGGGGACATAGCGTCTGATGAGTATGGGAGATCTCTGATCGTTAGGCTAGGCGTTAGTCCAGATTCTGACCGCGATGGTTTAGCTGATGTTTTTGAGCGCAAGATCGGCACGGATCCCGATAAGACGGATTCTGATGGTGACGGAATCAGTGATGTTGTTGAATTATACACTCACCGTTCTTCTCCTACCGAAGCTGATGTTGACGGTGATGGATTAAACGATTCTGAAGAGCTGGAGTTAGGAACATTGTTCTATTGTGATGATACTGATGGTGATGGGGTCAACGATGGTATCGAGAAAAATTCATTTCATCTGGATCCTCTGAACCCAGACTCAAACAATGATGGAATTTGGGATGGTGTTTCGTGGAAGATCGGGAGCAGAGGCAAAGTCACTGACCGTGACCGGGATGGTGCCAGTGACTTTCTTGAATATTATGTTTTAGGCTCCAATCCGGATATGTCTGACACTGATGGTGACGGATTCTCGGATTTCCTCGAGGGAGTCTGTGGCTTCAGTGCGAGGGATTCTCTGGACAATCCTAACATTGGTCTTGGAATTGGTTTGCCGGCCCGTTTTTCTCAATTCTCATTGAAGAGGGGTTCCAACGCTCTTGAATTGGATGTTTTACTTGAGAAAGGTAAAAAATATTCTCTTCAAAGCTCACAAGACCTTACCGAATGGAAAGAACTAATGAACTTTGAGGCAGTAAAACGAATCAATATTTTGGACGTTCTTACTGATGAATCTAGAGGATATTTCAGGCTACGTGAACTTTCCTTTGATGAATGAGCGTTGATTAGATTTAGAAAATTATAATGGTTGTTCTGCCGATTCTCTGAAAATGATTTTTAAATTGATATTATTCTGGGCACGGCACAGGGACAGTAATTCACCAGACTGACTGGGAACATTTTCATTGGGCTCTAACCGGATTCACCGGTGAGGGCCTTTCATTTCAAAGAAAGCACGGCGACTGCGGACTCCTTTACGAATCTGTTTGCCGGGAACTGGTCCGGGCACTTATCTTCATTTTCAAAATACCCGAAAAGATATGCGTCTAATTTTAATAATTCCCATTCTTATGGGGCTCACTTTTGTTAGGGCCGAGGCCGGACAGAATGCTGCCCCTTCTTCTCACCTAGTCTATAACGATGCGAATTTTCCAGGGGATATCATGATTAATGAGGTCCGTGTGCCTAAAGATGGTGAAGCGATGTACACTTATTATGAGGCACTCGGGTGGGCAGGCAAAGGTGCCGGATATGCAGGGATTCAAGCGCATCCCAGAGCTCATAATTATATCTTTTCTATTTGGGATCATAAGGATCACAAGGCACCGATCAGGGCCGTGCACCGAGGACCGGGAACGCTCACTGAAAAATTTGGCGGGGAGGGGACTGGTCTAAAATCATGGAACTTCGAGTTGGGTTGGGACACTGATGTCTGGTACACACTTGTGGCACGTTGTTGGCCCGTTAAGGATCATACATTCTATGGTTACTGGGTCCGTTCGGCTAAGACCAAGGAATGGACCCACATGGTCACTATGGATGTTGCAGTGAAGGACGCTAATTTTCTGGGTGGCAATGATTCATTCATTGAGGATTGGCTGGAGACTGGAAAGAATGCTAGGACTACGCATTTGAGAAATGGATGGAAACGTAAACTCACCGGTCAGTGGCACGCGTTTGGCAGTGCCAAGTATTCAGTTAACAGTTGGGACCTTAAAAAAGGAAAACGTTCTTATAATTTCAGGAACAATTGGAATGGTGGCGTGGCCAAAGATTCTGAGGGAGAATATTATTTTATGGTCGCGGGCGGTGTAAATACCAGACCGACTACCAATAATCCATCGAGTCATTCCATTAAAAGAAATGAGAAGAGGCCCGGATACT
>MDTE01059357.1_pt1 | contig 14222 bp, 8 predicted proteins | sample 811231 | NCBI WGS metagenome assembly MDTE01 (sample SAMN05326651, study PRJNA326480) | marine metagenome | isolation source: seawater | place: Indian Ocean: Red Sea | collected 2010 | reverse complement strand
CATCTTCCGTCATTAAATCACCTTAGAAAATCGAAAACAATAACGTGCAAGCTATTGTTGAAAGTGGCTCAGGGAATAGCCAGTGTGTTGACGAACTGTCAAAACCAGGTACCGCATTTAGAATCGTTAAATCGCTTGTTAGTCCATTGACACCAAGTGTCGAAGCTGAAGGAATAATGCTGGTTGTCTGGGCATCAATTAATACTGCCCTAGCATCGAATGTTTGCCCACCGACATCCAGTTGAACTCTGCTAGTTGCTGCAATCCTGCCACCACGGACATCGCCAACTTCAACGATTGGATAAACATCACCAACCCAATGAATTTGCATTGTTGCACTTTGTAGATTCTCCCCAATTGCTTCTATCTGTTGTATGAATATTCCTGGTGATGAAGGTAAATCTGTTTGCTTAACATACAGCAAACCAATACCACCTTCAGATGATGAAACAGACATTCCGAAATTCTCAGTAGGAGATATAGCTGCATGACTTGCCATGTCTTCAGTGAGCAATAACATATCGCCCCTAGTATTGACTGCTCGACCAGCAGCTGAAATGAACAAATCCATACCCCTACCGGAAGATGAATAATCTAGGGTGGGCATACCTTGGAAACTAGTATCTTTGGTAATATCGAAATTATAAGACGGTTCGACATCTAGAGTCATTGTGCCTGGTATCTCCCTCATGAAAACTGTTAGTGGCCACCATTCCCCATTAGTGAAAACCTGTTGTTGCATCATCATAGAATCTACGCTTTTTCCTTCTATTTGTTGGCTCTCTGGGACAGACATTGAAAGATGAACTCTTTGACCCAAAGCAGCGTTCAAATCCACCATTTTCGGAATTCCGTTGAGAAGCACTTCTGAGCGAGTTGCCCCTTCTCTGTCAAGTAACATTGCATGCACATAATCCAATCTGTGAGACATCACATAACGTGAAGTGAGCATTATTTCTGGGATTAATAAATCATTTATTCGTTCTAAATCCATCTCAACTTCTAGTGAAGTCGTATCGCCAATCTCGAGCCCCACCATTGTCAAAGCAAAATCCTGCCCTTCAAATCCTTTAATGTCAAAAATGAATTCTTCTCGTGTAGGGACCCAACCATCTAAATCGATTTTAACATGATATTTGTCTCGAACTGTCATGTTCGTGTATTCAATGAAGAAATTTGTACGGGGGGGTAAATCTGGTAACCATGTCCTTAGATGGAACGCTGTCCTATTCTCATATTCTCCTGCACGCATCGCTAGACCATGAACCCAATCTGGCTCGTCAATGTCCATATCACCTTGACGTAAATCTGCAACAAGAGTAAATGGTGATGAAGTATTCAATTCAATACCTGCTGAGAATGATTCTGAAGTTGAACTGTCGCCAGTTAAACTAGTAGCAAAGCCACTGAGGATATCATTTACACCTCTTCCTACATCGGAAAAACCTGCAAGGAAAAATCCAACACCCGCAAGCCCACCTTCAGTAGAAAGGTTGGGCATTGCCAACTCATTTTCGCCATCAGACGGGGGTATAGATATCTCTAAATCGCTTGGCAATGGGCTGATTAAGATTTCACCATTTATCCCCATTGTAGGGTCATCCCAATCAGTTTCGTCCCTCATAATGAGGCCAAGATTTTCTCCACCCTCAGACAACAATTTTACAGAAGGCATTCCATCTTTTCCAGTGGCCCCTTCGATTGCAGGTTCTGAATATTGAATTCCTTGAATCCCACTAATTCGAGCGGACATTGAGGCTTCGTTAATATCCATATTCTGCCAAAACATGAAATGGTCCCCATCCATGGTTTTCATCTCAGTTGCATTACCCATCTGAATTGAAATGCTTCCAATGGCAGTATCACCTTCCCAACTAACACTATCGCCTGTTTCCATTGTAAAATTTTGAGGGAACTGCTCAATCAAAACAACCTGTCTTTGTACCCCTTTGGCTCCGGAATAGAGTATTTCACCCAAACCTGAATCACTATTCCAAGTGACATTGTCTTCACCCATTATCAAATCGAGTGCTGATGGTTGGGTTGAAAGGGATACTGTTTGAAAAGCGTCTGTTGCAAGTTCATTTGAATCATGCTCCATGTAAATAAAACGGAGTGGATCCCCCCCAACAGTTCGTAATGATATTATTTGTTCATCAGCAAGCGTATCGTCAACGATATGAATTGATTTCAAACCATTATGCTCAATGCTAACAGATACAGGAACTAATGGCTCAACCATCCCTTCCCTGCCATTTACGAAGTCAAGATCATTGTCTTTTGCCATGATGATATGAGAACCTGTAGTAGTTGGATGAGAACTCGAACCAAGTTCAATGTGTGCCATGCCTAAAGCCATCAATTCACGATCTGCAGCTATCGAAGTGTAGAAATCAAGAAGGATTTGGCCGCCAGTTCCAGTTCCATCCCCATCCCCCCCGACAATATTTACAATAGCTTCTGGAATACTATTTACTATGTTACCTATATCTATGAATACATCCACCAGATTAAGGATTGTTGCATCTAGAAGTGCTGAAATTGGATCTGCCTGAGAGTTATCAATTGCTCCTTCGGCGGGGGACCCACCGCCCAACATAAAACTGCCTTGCAAAACCATCCCGGTTGGCAAATCCTGAGCCGAGATATGCAATCGTCTGTGGTCATCAATTGAGCCGGAGCGTTGGAACCAAGAAGTGTATTCAATCTCTTTTACTGATTCTGTGGCGAAAATAATTATCAATGTATTTGGAGGGTTGGTTGGATCAACTGGTAAAGTCGAATCTTCGTTGTTAGGAGTGGAATCTTTACTGAAATTCTTGATTGCTAGAATCATAGAAAGCCTCTCAGGCATCTGTCCTGGTAGTTCTGGGGATGACTCGCTTCCTAACATTCTGAAAATTCTTTGAATTTCAACTTGAGGAAGTTCTCCAGATGGCATCCCCCTTAGCCAACCAATTGAATCTGTGATATTACCAAAAGGTTCCCCGGGTGCTGAAACCTGATTTGAACGGTTTTCATGGAAATGTAAGTGTAAATCAGTACGCTCATCTGCGAAGTACTCAACTGTATCAAGGCCGCCTTCTCCCGTCATTCCAAATGAAGTTGTAAGAATATCGTCATTACGTAAAACCAAATCAATAACTGATGGTAAAATGACAGATTCTGCCACTGGATGGATTCCAAGATCAATATAGGCAAATTCAACCGCTTCTTTTTCACCTGCATTTTCTGGTGCATTAAAATGAACATAACCAAATCCAACACCTACAGTACATCGGTGCTGAGATGACGGAGCGCCATGCATCGTTTCTGCATTGTAATCATTTGGACAATCCGTTTGTCCCGCATTATCAACATGAATAGCATATGGAGCTGCAACTGATGCAATACTAATTCCAGTTTCATCAATTGGGCCTGTAATTAGGCCAGTTAATGCAAGAATGAATGAACTTGTGGCTCCAGAGATGTCGAACCAAAATCGTTCAAGACCTACTTCTAAACTGAAATCTTCGGGAGCCATTGTAAATCTACTATCAATTACCCAAACATAGCTCTCACCCTCACCTAAAGGATTGATTGAATATGCAAATTGCTTCATCAAAGATACTTCAAGATACTCGATGTGATCCCAAACCGTGGCTTCTTCATCAATTGCTTTAACAGTGAATTCAATGGTTGGTTCAACCCAAAGAGTTGTAGGAGGATTTCCTTCAGTTCCCCAACCATTGCTTTCAGAAGGATCAACTGTCAAACCTACTTCAATTTCCTCTGTGTTGTCATTGTCAATAGAAATCTGATGCAATAATGGGTTGTTGCCGGTTAGAAGCCCTATCAAACCCCCTGCGAAAAGCGCACTTTCTGCAAAATCTACTTCTTCATAATGATCGTATTCTTCACCAGTATCGGTCTTAAAATGGGTCCAAATCACGAAATTATCAGCAGTAAGTAATGTGCCCCAAATATTGTTAGCCCATTCTGGTGGATGTTCTTGAGGGTTTAGCACCATATTGTAGGGAGTGGGGTGAACTGCCTCGGGGGGCGTTGTATTCACCATTTGCAAGTTATTGAGATTTTCATTCACCCTCCCTAGTGGGTCACCACTATCTGTCACTCTTTCTTCTAGCCTCAATTGATCTAGGGCTGTATTTGCAGAATTAGTAACCACGGAGTCTCCAATCATGCTGACTCTGTTATCCAACACATCATCAAGTTGAGAAAGAATACCAAAATCCTCTACATTTACTTGTAATTCCGCCGATGCGACACTGATTGGAGCCAATATTGGGAGTAACATGATTAAAGTGACAAAAATCCCTATTTTTGAGTCTCTAGAGCGAGGGCCAGCAACCAATAATCTAACGCCGCCCTCTTCCATGGTGTCATTTATCCGCTCATATCGCTTGAAAGATTTGGTTAGTTGATTCAAAATCGAGTGTTTTCGTGGCGATATTCATCGAGCCATGATTCCTCGTCCTCTTAGAGGACGATAAATCATAGTTGGAGACGAATCCTCTGTTCGCACTTAGGACAAGCAACAAGAGCTTCATCTATGCTGTTTGGCATATCTACAGCAAACATCTGCTCGCATGCTGGACAAGAGGCCTTGACTGTAGTCACCTTTTCCTGAACTGGTTCCGGTGTTAATTCTGGTTCAGGAGTAGATGGTTCAACTTGTGGTATGGTTTGGTTTGTAGTCTGATGTGAAGAACCTGCTGAATCGGGTAAAACAATTCCAGAGGAGCGCTTCGCTACTTTGGTCTGATTAACTGTTGAAGATTCACTGGATGATATAGATTCTTGTTTATCGGGAGTGTCCGATTTGACATCTCTTTTCCTAAGGAAATCGAGGTCATCGAGAATCTCATCCTTCTCTTCTACAGGATCATTTTCTTCCTCCACAAATGCAGATAGGACGTCTGTTGAAACGCTAACTTGACCATAATCTGAACCGGCCAAAGATGCTATGCTATCTCCACCTCCGAAACTTTGCGTCCCGGTATTAGCGTACATCGCCATTTGATCCTCTCTCTCAGGTTCTGGTTGTACAGATTCTTCCTCCTCTGCCGCTTGTTGTAGAGCAAGTGCTTCTCTAGCTATATTCTTGTTGCGGATTCTCCATGCAAACCAACCCCCTCCACCTAATATTGCTAACAATAAAATTACTAGTACTGGAATAAAGCCATTGAAGTCAGAAGATGAACCGCTTGCCGAAGCAGGGTCTGCCTCTATGTCGATAAGATGCTGAACTGTCTTTGACAGATTTGCATCATTTGTAACTGTGCAAGTTACATAGGTTGGCTTTGAGTTTGAAAATGTCCAAGAAACTGATGTTCCTGTAGCTTGATTGTCATTTCCAGTGTTCCCATCCAAGTCAGAATCTACCTCCTTATCGAAGTCCCAAGAATATCGAAGCGTTGATGATTCGGGGTCGCTTGCTGTAACTGTAAAAGTCACTGATTGGCCTTCAATTGCAGATGATGCCGCAGCTATTTCCCCGACCATCGGTTTCGTACCATCTCTAATTAGGACTGTCACTGTGGTAGTTGCGATATTGTTGGCAGAATCTACAACTGTTAATTCAATTGTGTGATTTCCAGTCACATTAATTGAATGAGTAAAAGATGATTCACTGTAATTAAATGACGAAATCAAATTACCATCAACTCTCCACTCCTCACGTGAAATTTCCCAATTATCTCTAGATGTGGATGTCAATGTAAAGGGCGCACCTACGTCTCTCTGCCAAGTATCAGATCCCAAGATAGAAGCTTCCGGGCTTGTAGAATCTGTGATAGTTACAGTCGTTGAATCAGTACTGTTTCTTCCATCTGGGCCGTGAATTGTTGCTTTAACAACTTGATTACCCGGGCTTGAGAAGAATGTTGTTACATATGCACCGGTTTCATCTGTGTTACCATCACCGTCGAAATCCCATTCAGTTTGAGCGAAATCAACCTGGTCTGAAAGATTTGGTGTCGAATTGATATTGAAACTAACCACCTCCTTCACATCAACATCTTGTAGATTATCAGTGCTAGAAATTGTTGGAGTTAGTATTGGTAATAGAGTCACTGAAACGGTTATTTTCAGTTCGCTCGACCCATCTCCACCTCCCGTTGGGCCTGCCTCGTTATCCAAGAAAAGATAGAGTGGCTGACCACTTAAATCAGATGTTACAATCCAAGGCTGGGTTGTTGCTGAAGTAATCGATAACATTTGTGTGCCAGGAACCCAAAATGATCCTCCCCCCCCTAACAAATAAGTGTCTTTCTGTGATTCAGTTAAAATGAACAAATCTCCTGTGCCTGATAATGGAAGTGCAGTAATAGAAATTTGAGTTCCTGCATCAAGAGTGAGTGAGTCTGGACCTAGAAGTGCCAAATGACTACCAGGGGCCAGAACTTGTAGTGAGTCCATTAGAGTCCAGTATGTGGAATTTGGGAAGGTTACTGAAATGGATATATTAGATTCTGCACCACCTTGACCACCTTCACCACCATCACCACTGTGATTCAGGTTATCTAGAATTAGATACCAAGTAGTTTCTGAGCGTTCAGTAGGCACTTGCCAATGCCATTCAGCATTTCCTAACAGTGACTCAACAGATGCGTCTCCTTCCCAAATAGAATCTGCCCTGTAAGATTGGCCATTTAGGTAGGTGCCTATCGAATTTGCAGCAAAGATGAGAATGTCTGCAGAACTCCCGGTTACTGATGCATCAATCGATACTAGAGAACCTGGAGTTAAACTTCCCAATGAAACCTGCAGGCAGGTTTGATCCGTTAGATTAACCATTTGGGGAAGAGTGCCTACTTCAGTTGCCTGACAAGGTGGATCTTTGGGCCCTGCATTGTATATTGAATCTGAAACATCTATGGATTCATTATTGGCTGTTGCTGCAAGCGAACTCAATAGCATTAGCAGGGCAAATGACACAGCAACACTCCAGCGCATTAGAAAACGGCGTTACTGTTCTCCATTTCAATAGTACACCCTTCGGGTGTGCGGCTTGAAACATCAAAAATCGTATTTTTTCCACCCTTCAGCTCTTCTATGCATAGAAACTTCACCGTCTTTGGAAACTGTGAAAATATCGCCATCTATACAAGCAATTGAGCATTTGTGCAATTCTTGGGCTTCTTCTTGAACTAATTTTATGTCATCTATTCTGGAACTATAATGGGTTAGTGCCAAGACTTTGGATTTTGAAATATTGGCATGACGGGATGCATCTAATGATGTTGAGTGATTCCACATCTTTGCTTTCCCCTCATAAGCCATCAGATGAGTTGCTTCATGAACAAGAATATCTGGTGACGTAGGAAGTTGAGAAAACGCTTCTACGTCGCCAGTAGTATCTCCCGAAATTAATATTGAGCGGGGTTCTGGTACCTTACCTCGGAAATCACTTGCTAAGAGTTGCCCAGAAGATGTTTTGATATCTGAACCATTTGCTAATTCCCTTATTTGATCATTTGATAGATTCAACTCATCTGCTTTAGCACGGTCAAATTTGCCATGGCTAGGGACATTGGAAATCAGCCATCCGCAAGATGGAATTCCATGATTTGTTGGAATAATATGCAACACAACACCATCAAATGGTTGTACAGGGCTAGGAAATGGTGATTTCTGATTTATGGGAACTAAAACCCAATTAATAGGAAATCCAAAATCACCATCCTTGCCACCAAGGTTTTTCCATTGATGAAACAAAATTGCGAAATCTGAAGAATCGACTCCGCTATCTAAATCCGGAGCAAGTCCGGGGTTTTCTGTAGCCCACTCAATGGCTTCCTTACTAGATGGCGCAATTATGTTCAATGGTTCTGTGCGGCCATCGAGACCCATTGTTTGCAACATAGGTAATAGCCCCCAACAGTGATCAAGATGCGCATGAGTGAACAATATTGTTCGTATCTTAGCCATTTTACTACGTATGTTCAAATCGCTTTTTTTGAGACTAATGTTATGAGTTACAAGGCGGTTTTGCATACCTTCACCACAGTCAACAAGTAGTGCCCCGCTTGGCGTCATTACATATGACCCTGAAACTGAGCGCCCATGGGCGAAGCGTGCAGAAGATGTGCCTAAAACGTGCAATTCAAACATGTCGCCCAGATAGGCGGAGGGGCTAACCCCTCATCAATGGTTCATGGCATGGACTCTGGAATCGGGGTCGGAGGGAACCATCGTAAAATCACTATATCTTCTATTCCTCGCACCCAGTGCCAAGGGACTGCAACATGAACTCCACCAGCTACAAGGTCCTCTGAACAGTCAACGACAAAGAGGTGACTGGTTGTCCAATGATCTACTTCTACAACGGTATCATGGACTACTCCGAGCTTCCTGCCATCGGGTAGAAACACTGGAAGGCCGCGCAAAGTTGTGATTAAGGCCTCTGCCATTGCGAACCCATCGGACTGTCATGGTCAATCAAAGTTAGCCATAAAATTGGCTAAACAACGTTATTTTCCACGGTTCTGGTTTGCTGCGAGGCTTGGACGTAGTTTCTCAGCACCCTTGCCCTTGTTGTATAGGCCTCTGCCACGCTTACCTGCGCTAGTCTTACCACGATGAGCCCTGCCTCTGTGGCTACTTCCAGCAATCCAACCTAATTGTTTATCTGACTTAATTGCAGGATGATTTGGATCGACTAATATTACTTCGAAGAATTTTTGTTTCCCATCTTGACCTACCCAGTAGGAGTTTAAAACTTCCATGTTTGGATATTTTTTGCCAACACGCTCCTCAGCAAGACGTTGAGTAGACTTGGCCATAGTAATTTTACGCATACCCATCTTACTTGGCTTTCTCTTTGCGTTAATCTTTGACTTACGCAGACCTCCGCGTCTAATTCTGGTTCTTACAACTGTTACACCCTGCTTCGCTTTGTAGCCTACACGACGCGCTGCGTCAATGCGTGTTGGCTTTGCAATACGCTGGAATACTGGCTCACGACGCCATTGCACCATACGCTGACGACGGTAATCAGAAGGGAGGTTTTCCTTGGGCTTCTTCCAAGTCTCGCGTAGTTGATGAGATATGCCACCAGCCATATAGAACCCTCCAAGGCGAGTCGCCGACCTGCTGCCCCTTTATCAGCGAACCGGTATCAGTTTACAGATAATTTACACTGAACACACTCACTACGTGAGGTGATAATGCACAATGAACAATAGAAGATGAATGTTTTTTTCAAAAAAAAAGGCCTGACTGGGAGCTTTTGCCCCCAGCCAGACGTGTATGCTTATCTTTGTGTATTTAGTTCAGGCCACCGACCATTGGCGGCATTACCCTAACAGTTCCAACCTCGGCCCAGTCTGCGGCTTCAAGTTCTGATGGCTGTACAAGCCTGTTCCCTGTGAATACCCAGGCGCCATCGTTTTGATTGATGACATCCAATGTCTCAGCTTTGGTTAGTTCCATCTCAGTGTGCCCAGAAAGGTCTGCGATATGTACTAAAGTTCTAATTTCGGAATCCATGTGCTCTTCTCACCTCCCAACATCATCGAAGTTGGTAACAGTACTTAAACGAAATATTGTGCCTATATTAGGCACTAGTTAGCAAAGCAGAATTCAAGGGTATTTATTTAATCGAAACGTTGGAATCCAAAACGGCTTCCAGCATCTTTCTCACTTGCTAAACCAAGAGCCTCCCCAAGTCTATCTGCACTCATCTGTTCCTCAAGTAATCTATCTCGTGCAACACCTGTAATTATAGCCATGACTTTGATTGTATCACCAAAACCTGGATCCTGTCTAGCACCCATAATTACGTTTGCATCAGATGAAATACGACTAGTCATCAAGTCAACTACTTGACTTGCTTGTTCGAGCGTCATATAAGGCCCTCCAGTCACATGTATTAGGGCCCCAGTTGCACCGGCCACATCGATATCGAGAAGTGGATGGTTCATTGCTTCATGAACTACTTCTTCTGGACCTCGGTCTGATTCACCGTAGAGCATCATTGTAACGCCACCATCTTCCATAATTGTTCGGACATCAGCGTAGTCTAGATTGATTAAACTTGGAAGTGTAATTGTCTCAGTAATACCTTTGACAATTTCTGCGATTAATTGATCCATGATGCTAAAAGCTTCGTCGAGAGGTAAATTAGGAACATAATGTAGCAACCTATTGTTATCTAGAACTAGAACAGCATCACACGTCTTTCGTAATTGTTCAAGACCTTCCAACGCCCGCTTCATTCTCTGACGCCTCTCTACATGGAAAGGTGTCGTTACTATTGCAACCACAAGACCTCCTGCTCGCTTTGCTTCATCAGCAACTACTGGAGCAATACCTGTCCCAGTCCCACCACCAAGACCTGCTGTGATGAAAACAAGATCTGCATTATTGACTATCTTGGAAATCACATCCCTTCCTGCTTCTGCACATTTCCTACCCATTGAAGGATCTCCGCCAGCACCCAAACCTCGAGTAATGTGGCGTCCAACCAACAGTTTCTGCATTGCTCGAGTGTGATCTAAATGCTGTTTATCGGTATTGATAGCAACTGTCACAGCCCCTTCAACACCTAAGTGAGTGATTCGATTCATCGTGTTATTTCCGCTCCCTCCACAACCACAAATTAACAATCTTGGATTGGGCACACCGTACGCATTTAATTCGTCGCCCACAAGAGTTGTGGCTGGACCCACATCTACATCCTTTCTCAACTCATTGACAATTCCGCTATAGTCGGGTTCCCCCGTTACGCTTTGTCCCCCATCCATGGACTCCACCGTGTGCACTACCTACGAACACCATTCGCTTCTTCAAAGGTATAAACGGTTGTCGGTCTTTGATGGCCTCTGGAGGGCGATTTTTCGACCCCTCAATTATGCCACAGAGGGCAATACTCAGATGAATGAAAAATCCCACCAACCGCTTTGATGGGTGGTTTGTGCTGAATAATTGCTAGAAATAGTCAAATGAAAGTGGTCGTTCGGTGACCTGCCCGTGCTTAACTCAGTTGGCAGAGTGCCTGACTGTAGACTAGAATACAAACGGTTGTATTGGCAGCCATCAGGATGTCCCCGGTTCAAGTCCGGGAGCGCGGACCAATTGACTACCATGAATTGTAATTATATGCAATGACCCACTTGCATTTTCTTCTCCATGGCGAGTGTTTAACAGGATGATAGAAGGGGGCCGTTCATGGCAGGGAGGTCACGGTTTCCGATTGGGAAAAAATCTCTGCTCTCTGTTTTATTAGCCCTATTCTTCCTCCTTCCTGGTTGCATAGGGGATGCGAACTCTGTTTCTGAATCTCAGGAAGTTGAAGACGGACCCATTACACTTCAAGTATGGCATACATTTGCTGCCGAAAGCAAAGAGGAAGAAACTTTCACAAACGCTGTAAGAAATTTTGAATCTGCTCACCCAAACATCACTGTTGAAATCACAATGGTGCCTTTTGGCAACGCTGATCAATTGTTTTTGACCGCTGCACAGGGAGGGCAAGCGCCGGATTTGATGAGATTGTCGAGCGATCAATTAGGGTCAATTGGAGAGGTGAGAGTTGATGGTTTTCCCTTACTGGAAGATTTACGACCCCACCTCACTCCAGTTGAACGCACTCAATTTGATGAGAGAGCACTTGATGCAATGCGTTATGGAGATGCCTTGTATGGAGTTCCGGCAAGTCAAGATTGTTTATCTCTAATTTACAATAAAGATCTGTTTGATGCAAGGGGCCTAGATTATCCAGATGAGACATGGGATGAGGGTGATATGTTGAGTGCTGCTCAACAATTAACCACCCAAGAGGTACAGGGTCTTGCTCTACCTATCAAGTCAGCCTACTGGTGGTTTCCAATCCAGGAGGGCTTCGGTGGAAGTCTATTTGATGAAAACGGACAACCAAGTCTTGATTCAAATGGTTCATCTGAAGGAATGCAATGGATGTTGAACTTGGAATTAGAACACGAAGTTGTTGCGATGGGCACTCAGATTGAGGGTATGAAAAATCAATTCATTACTTCAAAAGCTGCTATGATTGTTGATGGACCATGGAATTGGGCCACATACGAAGCAAGCCGGATTAACATTGGTCAAACACTTCTACCAACTGTAAATTCCACCGGCGAAAGAATGGCGCCACTAGTAACATACAAGGGGTGGACAGTCAGCAAACAAAGTCTTCACAAGGTTGCTGCTTCCGATCTTGCACTTTGGCTATCTTCAGAATCTGTGCAGAAAGATTTCGCAATAGACACTTACACCATGCCAACACAAACTTCTCTTGAAGAAGATAGTGATATCAAAAATAACGCAGTAATTGCTGGCTTTTTGGAACAAACAAAAGTTGGTACTGCCGCACCTACAACTAGAGCGATGTCTCTAGTTTATGGCCCATTATCGACTGCGTTTGAGCAGGCATACTCTGGAACTGCCCCACCTGAGCAAGCTTTGAGCGATGCAAATGACGAATTGATTTCTCTCATAGAAGGGTTGCAGAGTGCTGAACCACCTACAGTAAATGAGGGGTATCGTACAATAGAAGTCACTGTTGATACAAACGGAGCCACAAATTACACTATCGAAGTTGATGGAGAGATTCATACCAATTTACGAATAGATGCGGGAGGAAATGAAAATGCCGGCTACGATAGTTGCACCGCTGACGGTAATGAGTTATTGAGGGATGGCGAAGTGCCCTTAATTCCACCTTCCACCACCTCATTCAATTGCACGCTTACAGGAATGGTTCCCGGTAAAGTACACAACATCGAAGTCTTTGCAGATGGATTTTCTATCCTCAGTCTTGAAGCCACTACAGATGTTGTTGGTGAAATACCATCAAGCGGCGATACATCGCCAGTCATGTTTGCACTAGGTGCAATTACACTCTCACTAATTGCTCTATTGAGTTACAGTAGATGGAGGGATGAACGTGAAGGAAAAGTGAGTTCTAGATTGGCTCAACTATACATAGCACCAGCAATGCTAGCGCTGGCAATCTTGACCTTCTATCCTGTAATTTACGGATTCTGGTTGTCATTCACCGATGCTGACCAAACACATCTTGGAGAACAGGCGTTCATCGGCCTAGCTAATTTTTGGGAAGTTTTTGCCTCCTCTGGTTTCATACGAGTGACTCTATTCACCTTAGTTTGGACAGTAGTCAATGTCACTGCCCACATAGGGATTGGCCTCTTTTTGGCCTTGGTTCTGCAACGTGCTAATATTCGGGGAAAAACAGCCTATCGAACTCTACTATTACTTCCATGGGCTGTCCCCTCTTACATTTCTGTACTAGTTTGGAAGGGAATGTTTCAACCAGACGGCCTAATCAATGACTTGCTTGGTACTGATATCAATTTCCTCTCAGATCCAACTGGTGCCCAAATCATTGTCATACTTGTCAATATTTGGCTTGGTGTCCCATTCATGATGATGTCACTAAGTGGAGCAATTCAGGCACTACCAAGAGAAATGTATGAAGCTGCTGAAGTAGATGGTGTGACTGGTTGGAGGGCTTTTCGCCACCTTACCTTGCCTAATCTAAAAAGTGCGCTTGTACCACTTTCTCTACTTGGATTCATATGGACATTCAATATGTTCAATGTGATTTATTTGATGACGGATGGGGGCCCTGACCTTTATTTCGGAGAACCAGGGCAAACTGATATCCTGATTACTTATGTCTATGATATTGCCTTCAGGGATGGTGCTTACGGTGTTGCAGCAGCATGGTCCGTAATCATCTTCTTCATGCTGTTGGCATTCTCTTGGACTTACATGAAACAGACCAACGCTACGGAGGCTTCCACATGAGTGAAAGCACAATGAAAGATTGGTACACACCAATAGAGGTACACACTCTCAGACGTTGGTTAATTGCAACTATTATAGTAAATCTAGTTCTACTTATCATTGATCTATTAAGAACAGATGATATGAATTTCATTTATGGCTTAACAGGTTGTATCTTGCTTATCGCATTAAACCGGCTATTTCCTGAAGCTGAACAACGTTGGAGAAAGGATGCCTCCTTAGTACTGAGTGGAGCGATAATAGCCTTGGGAGTATTGCGTCTCGCCGGTGTTGAAATCACACTGTTTAACCTATGGATGCAAGCCTGGTTAATCGTACCTGGAGCAATTTCTCTTTGGTGGTTATCAAGCCGCCCTGTGTCAGCATGGGCAACACAAAAGCTTTCTACTCATGCTATTGAATATGGACTTAAACGCAACCATGAATTG
>MDTE01204718.1_pt1 | contig 14223 bp, 5 predicted proteins | sample 811231 | NCBI WGS metagenome assembly MDTE01 (sample SAMN05326651, study PRJNA326480) | marine metagenome | isolation source: seawater | place: Indian Ocean: Red Sea | collected 2010 | reverse complement strand
GCGGCGGCGTCGGCCTCGCACGAGCTAGCTGGGCCGAATGCTTCGGCAACAATGGCAACGGCGGGGCAGCCTGGGGCCATGGGGCGCCCCCCTCCTTGGTACCACTCCGTTGAACCGCTGCAGGAGTGCGAGAGCTCACAAAGTAGTGGTAAAAAATGGCATTTTTTGCTGCTAGAGCCCGTACACACAAACATCGGGACATACAGTACCTACGGTATCGTACCGTGCCGAGGCAACACGACTTGTGACGCAACACGACTTGTGATCCCAGGCAGTGCGTAGCTGAGGCATCGAAGTGTTAGTCTCTGCCCTCATCCGCAGCATCGACGAGGAGATATCATGAGGCCCTCCATATGGCTATTAGCCGCAGCTTTGGGGTGTGCGCACAGCTTCGTCGCCACGCCCGACTGGCGCGCGAGGACGCTACGCAACGCCGAAAACAGCGACGAGGAGAAACGCCCCGCGAAGATCACGCTGGAGGGCCTCCGCGACTTGGTCGCGTTGGGTCTGGGCGCGCCAAACCTGGGGACCTTCAAGGGCGTCGACAAGGACACGGGCGCCATGAAGTTCGAGCTCGACGAGAACCGCTTCATCACCAAGGACGGGAAGGAGTACGGCTCGTTCGACAACTCGAAGGGGACCTACTTCGAGTCCGGCGAGGTCGACGAAGACGCCGATTTCATGGGCAAGCTCGGGTCCTTCTTCGGTGGTGGGAATAAGAAATAATTAATTAGTAGCGACTCGGACGACGTCTGAGGGCCGGGGCGGGACGGGCGTTCGGTCAAGCAGGCCGCGTCGTCGGCCACCGGGTGGCTACCTAGGCAGCCTAGCTCCAAGCAAAGCAAGTAGACAAGGCAATTAGAAATCATCGAGGTCCGGGACGCCGGAGGAGCCTGAGAATCTCAGTGGCAGGAGTCTATGGCAGGAGATGGACGGAGGACACGCAATGACCACTCAATGGTCTACATCACAGCGCATGGAAGTGTGCGCATGGCGCCTGTCGCCCCGCGCGCCCCCAGGCTTCCCAGGAGCGACCCTTCAGCTATGGCATAGGACGTAAACAATAGAGGCTAGGAAATCTCCCGCAGGCGCCGCTCGACGGCCCGCCGCACGCACTTCTCGTCGGCCGCGTCGAGCGCGTAGCAGTGGAGGCCCTTTTTGATGACTCGCGCTCGCAGCACGCAGCCCCTGCTGAGGTACGCGGGCACGACGGCGAAGGCGGACGTCGGCGACTGCAAGAAGACGTCGGCCGAGGCCAAATGCGCCCAGTGGTCCAAGACGGAGGCCGTGGCGTCGGCCCCGTTGAGGTGGACCGTGTAGTTATGTGCTCGATAGACGTCGAATGCCTCCGGCGACGCCGTCCCCCGCATCACCTGTGTGAGAAATCGACAATGAGTCGGGCGCACCAGAGACGCCGTGAAACTTTGATTTTCGCACAGCGCGTCGCGCCGCCCCGCCCGCGATGCGACTCGATGGCGCTGAAGACGCGCACCTCGGCGCGCGGCCCAGCCCGCGCCGCGACCCAGCCCAAAGCATCCACGAGACACGCGTCCGAGACCCAGCGCAGCGAGGGCTGGACACTGACATCGACGTCGCCCCTTCTCAAGTGAGCGGCGACGCGGACGGTACCTTTTCTGGCATATGTCAGTCGCGCGCGCCCCAACCGGCACGCGTTGCCGCGTCGCAGATCCGCGAGCCACGCCTTGTCTACCTTCGGGGCGAGCGGCACGTGCTTCTCCGTCCAGAGGACGGTTTGGTTGCTGGCGAGGTCCGCGAGCGCCGCCGCGCGCTGAATTCCGGCGGGCTCGCGCACGACGACGGCGTCCGTGCCAAGCGCCCATGCGACGCATTGGCGTTGGAGCACGCCATGCGCCTGCGGCGTGAGCGGCAACGTGCCGATCGCGCCGCCGTAGGCGTAGTTTTGCTCCCTTGCGAACCGCGCGTGCTCCGCGATGTATTTGACCGTGGTGCCCACGCCGTCGACGTGCAGAACGCTGTAAAGCTTCGGACGGTGAGGAAGAGCGCACGCTGGGCAGTCGCCGGCGCAGGTCTCCGCCTTTGTGTGGTGGCGGTTGGGCCGCCGGTGCCGGCGCGCCGCCGCTGCCATCGCAACAAAAAACAATCTCATTTCATTCTGGTCGTCACCGCGGGCAGCTCCAGGCCGTCAACAGGTAGGTGTACCACTGCAAGCCGCTCGCGAAGTCTTCCAATGTAGCCGGACCCACGCCCACGCTTAGCAGGAGGGCCTGAATGAGTCTCTAGGCAGGCTATATCGGTATCTACATACACAAGCTCGTATCATTTTTAGGGGCTCAAACCCTTTTGGCGGCACGTCGGAGAGCGTCGCGATATAGGTCCCCCTACCGTTCGGACGCTTCCCCACCCGGCGCGCAAGAAGATACAACAGCAGCGGATAACAGCGGCTGGTAAATAGCTGCGGGGCCGCTCGAGCCGCGACGGGTCGACGAGCGACGGGATTGCGCTGCCCGGCGAGCCGCACCACAGCGTAGCCCCTCTCGCTAGCCACCGATGGCCGACGACGCCGAGAACGAGGAGGAGGAGGAAGAGGTGGTACCCGAGGAGCTCATCGCACTCCTCACGAGCGACGCCTTCGGTCTGCGGACCTACCGCTGCAACGCGCCGCCCGTCCAACCCTTCGATGGCGCGGAGGACGAGGCCCAGGCGACCTTGGCGCGCGTCTTCGCGCCGGGCCCGTGGCGCATCGACGGCATGCGCGAACGGCGCTCGGCGAACCACGACGCCATCGTGAAGGACCTGGAGGAGAAGGGAGCCGAATCGGATTACGCCAAAGCGGTCTGCCCCTTTTCGGGCGTGACCGCGCTGCACGCCTGCGCCATCAACGGCTACCTGACGCTGTTCAAGCTGCTGGTGGACGTCGGCAAGTGCGACCCGACGACGTGCGCGTCTGGCCTGGCGACGATGATGTCGTCGCGCCTGGAGCGCGAGCGCGGCGCCGACGCCAAGTGGATGTGCAAGCGGCGCGGCCACAAGCCGGTCCTCGACTTCATCAAGTCCCTGCCGGTCGTCGAGGAGGCGCAGAAGTCGCTCGACGTCCAGCTGGTGTCGCTCAACAAGGTGCACCACGAGGCCGTCGAGGCCGCCAAGGCCAAGGCCGAGGCCGAGCGCCTCGCGCGCGAGGCGGAGGAGGCGCGCATCGCCGCCGAGGAGAAAAAGCGCAAGGAGAAGGAGAAGGCCCAGCGCAAGGTGCGCGACGAGATCCAGGCCTTCGACCACACGCTGCGGCAGAAGCGCAAAGCGCTGGGCGAGCTGGACATCGACTGGAAGACGGCCGAGTGCGGCCAGGAGAAGTCGCTCTCGCTGCTGGAGGACGAGCAGGGGACACACAAGCAGGACCACAACCGCTTCAACGCGATGAAGAAGAAGGCCGAGGCCGTGGACATCGGGTCGGAGATGAAGAAGCCCGAGGGCCTGATCGTGCCGACGCGGCGTCAGAACTTCAGCACGGTGGCGTCCGCTCCCCGCCGCTCGCGCGACGGCGCGCGGCGCCGCGGCGCTGGCGGCATCGTTTGACCCCCGCAGGCCGACATCGACGAGATCTTCAACGACTACGTGATGTTGTGGGACCTGGACAACGCCCTGGACATGGCCATCGCGGTCGCGATGGACACGCGGTGGGGGGACTTGAACACCGAGGAGCTCGAGGAGACGGCCAAGAAGCTCATGCAGCGCTGCAAGAAGCTGCCCAAGCCCACGAAGGCGTCCTCGGCGTTCAAGGCCTTGGACAAGCGCTGCAAGGAGTTCCAGAACTCGTGCCCGCTGATCACGTCCCTCAAGACGGACTGCATGAAGAAGCGCCACTGGGACGAGCTGCTCGAGGGCGCGCACGCGACCATGGAGCAGACGCCGCTGGAGAACCCGAACATCGAGCTGAGCGAGATCATGGCCCTGGAGCTGCACCGGCCCGCCGTGGCGTCGGTCGTCGAGGAGGCCACCGACAAGGCCGTCAAGGAGGCCAAGCAGGAGGAGACGCTCGGCGTGCTGGAGCAGACGTGGGCGCAGGCCGTCTGGAAGGCGACGCCCTACGACAAGGACGCGTCGGTGCCGCTCCTGGGCATGGACGAGAAGGACTTCGAGCAGCTGGAGTCGGACCTGCTCACGCTGCAGTCCATGGTCGCGGGCCGCTACGAGTTCTTCAAGGTGCAAAGCACGGCGTGGCAGCTCGCGCTGCAGAACGTGGGCGAGGTCGTGGCCATCTTGTCGGAGCTGCAGCGGATGTGGTCGTATTTGGAGCCGTTGTTCATTGGGTCTGACGAGGTGAAGCGGGAGCTCCCCGACACGGCCGCGAAGTTCAAGGAGATCGACACTACGGTGCGCAACATGCTGCGCGAGGCTCGCGACACGGGCAACGTCAAGCAAGCGTGCAACAAGGACGGCCTGATCCCCTTGCTGGAGGACATCACCGCCAAGCAAGACCTGTGCAAGAAGTCGCTCAACGAGTTTCTGGACTCGAAGCGCATGCAGTTCGCGCGCTTCTACTTCGTCAGCGAGTCGGATCTGCTGGACATCCTCTCGAACGGGTCCAACCCGCCGGCCGTCATGAAGCACGTCGACAAGGTCATGCTCGCGACGGCGGACCTGACGCTCGGCAAGCCCGACGCGTCGGGCCGGCCGGCGGCCAACTACTGGGTCTCGGGCGTCGGCAAGGAGTTCGTCGAGTTCACGGAGCCGGTCAAATTGCTGGGCAAGGTCGAGGTCTACTTCCAGACCATTTTGGACGCGCAGTGCGCCTCGCTCACGGCGGAGGCCCACAAGTCCGTGAAGCGCTACCTCACGTCCTCGCCGCGCACGCAGTGGCTCCAGGACACGAAGAAGGTCAGCGACGGCCGCAAGAACTCGGCCGACGCCGCGCAGATCGCGCTCCTGGTCGCCGCCATCTACTACACGAAGGAAAGCGAAGACGCCATGAGGGCCATGGAAGCCGATCCTTCCCTCGGCGAAAAACCGTATTTAGACTTCCAGAAGAAGACGCTGCAACAGCTCACGGACCTCATCAAGTGCGTGATGACGGACCTCGACAAGGCGACGCGGACCAAGGTCATGTGCATGATTACCTACGACGCCCATTCGAGAGACATGATCGAAGGGACGCTTCGAATGAAAATGTACCAGATCTCCTCGTTTAAATGGCAGAGTCAGTTGAAAATGAAGTACGACGCCGAGCAGGACCGCTGGCTCGCGCTCATCCTGAACGCGACGTTCGACTACGGGTTCGAGTACCTGGGGAACGGTCCGCGCCTCGTGGTGACGCCGCTGACCGACCGCGTCTACGTGACCGCCACCCAGGCCCTGAACCTGTGCATGGGCTGCGCGCCGGCGGGGCCGGCCGGCACGGGCAAGACGGAGAGCACCAAGGACCTCGCCAGCGCGCTGGGCAAGTGCTGCTACGTCTTCAACTGTTCCCCGGAAATGGACTACAAGTCGCTGGGCAACATCTTCAAGGGGCTGGCCTGCAGCGGGAGCTGGGGCTGCTTCGACGAGTTTAATCGGCTGATCCCCGAGGTGCTCTCGGTGTGCACGGTCCAGTTCAAGGCCGTGTGCGCGGGCGTCAAGCGCGTCGTGACGGCCCAGAAGGCCTCCAAGAAGTCCGGCAGTCCGTTCGACGAGCAGGCGCGCATGACGACCATCGAGGGCGACGTCGTGAAGCTCAACGAAACGTGCGGCGCGTACATCACGATGAACCCCGGGTACTTGGGGCGGTCGGCCCTGCCGGAGGGCCTCAAGGCGTTGTTCCGGCCGATGACCGTCATGGTCCCCGACCTCGTCATGATCTGCGAGAACATGCTCATGGCCCAGGGCTTCGTGACGTCCAAGTCGCTCGCGTCCAAGTTCTACACGCTGTACTCGCTGCTCAAAGACCTGCTCTCGAAGCAGGAGCACTACGACTGGGGCCTGCGTGCCATCAAGTCCGTGCTGGTGGTGGCGGGCATGCTCCTCCGGTCCGACCCGAACGGCGAGGAGGACGACATCTTGATGAGGGCGCTGCGAGACTTCAACATCGCCAAAATCGTAAAAGTGGACGAGGTCGTCTTCTTCGGCCTGCTGAACGACCTCTTCCCGGGCCGGGACCCGCCGCGCGTGGTGGACGACGCCCTCCAGAAGAGCGTGGACGACATGGTCGCGGCGATGCCCGATTTCGTGGACGACATCATGAAGCTCAAGACGATCCAGCTCGACGAGCTGCTCCAGATCCGGCACTGCGTCTTCGTCATGGGCCCGCCCGGCGCCTTCAAGTCGACGAGCTGGAAGTACCTGGCGAAGGCGAAGCGCATCGTGGCCGGCCGCGATTCCTTCCTGACGATCAAGGACATCAACCCCAAGACGATGCCCACGCAAGACCTGTACGGGTACATTAACATGGCGACGCGCGACTGGAAGGACGGGCTCCTCTCCTCCATTTTACGAGACTTGTCGCAGATCCCCGACGAGGACCCGAAGTGGCTCATGCTCGACGGCGACCTCGACGCGAACTGGATCGAGTCCATGAACTCGGTCATGGACGACAACCGGCTCCTGACCCTGGCGTCCAACGAGCGCATCCCCCTGAAGCCGCACATGCGCATGATCTTCGAGATCCGCGACCTGAAGCACGCGACGCCGGCGACCGTCAGCCGCGCGGGCATCCTGTACATTTCGACCGACGAGGGTTTCCAGTGGCGCAGCATGGTCAACACGTGGATCCTGACGCGCGAGGAATCCAAGGGGTTCACGGCGGAGGCCAAGGCGTGGCTGACGGCGAACTTCGACGAGGTCGTCGCGCCGGCGTTGCTCTCGATTCGAAAACTCCTGTTCAACGTCGCGCAGCAGCAGACGACGCTCGTCAACAACATTTTGCGGCTGCTCGACGCGTTCTGCACTCCGGACATGCTCGCGACGGAGGAGCACTGCCAGATGACGTTCTCGTTCTGCGCCGCGTGGGCCCTCGGCTCGGCCCTGGGCGTGGCCGACGACGGCAAGGACTACATGAAGGTGTTTAGCGAGTGGTGGAAGAAGACGTTCAAGAAGCGCATCAGCTTCCCCGGGCAAGGATTAATCTTCGATTATTGGCTGGACACCGAAAACTGGGCCTTCGAGAGCTGGACCGAGTCGCCGGCCTACGCGCAGATCGTGTTCAACTCCAAGGAGGCGAACATGAGCGACGTGACGGTGCCCACGGGCGAAAGCGCCTCCGTGTCTTTCTGGCTCGAGAAGCTACTGCGGGACCACCACTGCGCCATGCTCGCGGGGCCCAGCGGCACGGGCAAGACGCAAACGATCATGGGCCAGCTGAAGAAGTTGGATGCGAAGGAAACGCTGTATACCACGATCAACATGAACTTCTTCACGGGCGGGCTGGTGCTCCAGGCGTCGCTGGAGGGCGTCCTGCAGAAGAAGACCGGGTCGCTGTACGGGCCGCCGGGCGCGTGCCACATGGTCTACTTCATCGACGACTTCAACCTGCCGGAGCTCGACAAGTACAACACGCAGTCGGCCATCTCGCTCGTGCGGCAGCACCTGGACTACGGGCACTGGTACGACATCAGCAAGCTCGCGATGAAGACCGTCGAAAAGTGCCAGTACGTCGCCGCGTTGAATCCGACGGCCGGCAGCATGGAGATCAACCCGCGGTTGCAGCGCCACTTCACGACTTTTAACATCGCGATGCCGACGGACGTGTCGCTGGCGATCATCTACGAAACCTTCCTCAACGGCCACCTGGAGTCCATGTTCAACTCCAACGCCGCCCTGGTGGAGCTGGTCCCGAAGGTCATCAAGACGACGCTCAACCTCCACAAGGACGTCTCCGAGAACTTCCGGAAGACGGCCGCGAACTTCCACTACGAGTTCAACATCCGCCACGTGGCCGGCGTCTTCCAGGGGTTGCTGATGACGACGCCCGCCAAGTTCAAGGAGCCCCAGGTCTTCGCGGACTGCTGGGTCCACGAGGCCTACCGGGTCTACGGCGATCGCCTGGTGTCGCCCGAGGACTTGGCCAAGTTCGAGGGCATCTTGATGGGCCAGGCGGGCAAGGGCTTCGGCGAGTTCAACCCGAAGCGGTTCTTCGGCGACAGCCGCCAGCCGTTGACGTTCTGCCACTTCCTCGAGGGCATCGGCGAGGAGCCCGTCTACGACCAGATCCACGAGCTCAGCGTGCTCCAGAAGATCCTGGACCAGGCGCTGGACGAGTACAACGAGTCGAACGCCCAGATGGACCTGGTGCTCTTCGAGGACGCGCTGAACCACGTCTGCAGGATCACGCGGATCATCAACAACCCGTCCGGGCACGCGCTGCTGGTCGGCGTCGGCGGGTCCGGCAAGAAGTCGCTGTCGCGCCTCGCGTCGTTTATTTGCGGGTACCAAACCAGCACGATTCAGATCTCGGCGACGTACGGCATCAACGACCTCAAAACGGACCTCCAGGAGATGTACAAGAAGGCCGGCATCAAAGGAGAGGGCGTCATGTTCCTGTTCACGGACGCCGAGATCACGAACGAGCGGTTCTTGGTCTATCTCAACGACCTGTTGGGCTCGGCGGACATCGCGGGCCTGTACGCGCAGGACGAAAAGGACGAGGTGATCGGCTCGGTCACGAAGAAGGCCAAGGCCGCGGGCTTCGCGCCGGAGCCGGGGCCCGTCTACGACTTTTTCCTCCAGGAGGTGCGGCGGAACCTGCACGTCTGCCTGTGCTGCTCGCCGGTCGGGCCCGATTTCTCGACGAGGTGCCAGCGCTTCCCGGCCCTCGTCAACTGCACGGTCATCGACTGGTTCCAGCCCTGGCCGGAGCAGGCCCTGTATTCCGTGGGCTGCAAGTTTTTGGAGGCCATCGAGGACCTCGGCGGCGACGCGGTGCGGGCGCAGCTGCAGACGTTCATGCCCGAGCTCGCGGGGAGCACCAACGCCATGGCCGCGCAGTTCAAGGCGATGGAGGGGCGGTTCGTCTACACGACGCCCAAGTCCTACCTCGAGCTGCTGAAGTTGTACTCCGACCTGCTCGAGCGCAAGCGCGCCGAGAACGACACCGCGTCCCTGCGGCTGCAGAACGGCATCAAGAAGCTCGAGGAGACGACGGCCGTCGTCGACGTCCTCAAGGAGTCCATCGCGGGCGACGTCGCCGACGCCGAGGAGAAGAAGGCCACCTCCGACAAGATCGCCAAGGTCTGCGCCGCGGAGAAGGAGGTCGTCGAGATGGAGACCGAGAACGCCAACATCGAGGAGAAGAAGGTCACGAAGATCGCCGCCGACGTCAAGGAGAAGAAGGAGTCCGCCGAGGCCGACCTCGCGCAGGCCGAGCCGGCCGTGGAGGCGGCCATGGGCGCCCTCGACACGCTCGACGTCAAGGACCTCCAGATGTGCAAGACCATGTCCAAGCCCCCGCCGGGCGTCGACGACGTCTTCAACGCGTGCCTCGTGCTGCTCGCGTCCGTCGTCAAGGAGGTGCCGACCCAGAAGTCCGGCAAGGTCAAGGACAAGGACCGGACCTGGGACTGCGCCAAGAAGGTCTTCCTCAAGGACCCTAAGGTGTTCCTGGACCAGCTGAAGGGCTTCAAGGACGACTTCGACGCGGGCAAGGTGCCCGCGGTCAACTTCAAGGAGGTGCGGATGTACCTTGCGATGGAGCACTTCAAGCCCGACATCATCGCCGGCAAGAACAGCGCGGCGGGCGGGTTGTGCAACTGGTGCATCAACATCGTCATCTACTACGACGTGGTGTCGATGGTCGAGCCGAAGAAGAAGCTCGTACGCGACTCCATCGCGCAGCTCGAGGCGGCCCAGAACCAGCTGGCCGACGTCAATGCCAAGGTCAAGGCCCTCGAGGAGAAGCTCCAGCAGCTCATGATCGAGCTCAACGAGGCGAACGCGATCAAGGCGGCGGCCGAGGCGACGGTCGAGAAGGGCATGACGAAATTGGGCCTGGCGGAGCGCCTCATCAACGCGCTGTCGAGCGAGAACGCGCGCTGGAACCAGTCGGTCAAGGACCTCGGCGTCGCGCGCGACTTGCTGGTGGGCGACACGCTGCTCAGCGCGGCCTTCATCTCCTACATCGGGCCCTTCACGAAGCAGTACCGCACGAAGCTCCTCGACGAGGAGTGGCTGCCGCGGCTCCTCACGCCGAAGAAGGGCGTCCCGGTGCCCATGTCCAAGAGCGCCAACCCCCTGTCGGCCCTCACGAACGACTCCGAGGTCGCGCTCTGGCAGACGTGCAAGCTGCCGGCCGACCCGGTGTCGACCGAGAACGGGTCCATCGTGGAGCGGTCGACGCGGTGGCCCCTGCTCATCGACCCGCAGCTCCAGGGCGTGGCCTGGGTCAAGGCGCAAAATTCAAAAGATCCCCAGAAGATGTTGAGGGTCGCGCGGCTGGGCACGAAGCAGCTCCTGCCGACGCTGAAGGAGTGCTTGGTGGGGGGGCTCCCCATGCTCGTGGAGAACATGGGCGAGCAGATCGAGGCGTCGATCATGCCCGCGGTGCAGCGCGCCAAGATGAAGCGCGGCGGCCGCTTCTTCCTGAAGCTGGGCGAGGACGAGATCGAGTACCACGACGAGTTCCGCATGTTCCTCCAGACGAAGCTGTCGAACCCGCACTACCCGCCCGAGATCCAGGCCGAGTGCACGCTCGTCAACTTCACGGTGACGCCCGCCGGGCTGGAGGATCAATTGCTGGCGCTGGTCGTGTCCAAGGAGCGGCCCGACCTGGCCAAGCAGAAGAAGCAGCTCGTGCAGCAGGAGAACCAGTTCAAGATCAAGATGATCGAGCTCGAGGACGAGATCCTGGCGCGCCTCGCGGCCGCGGAGGGCGACATCACGGAGGACAAGGACCTCATCGAGGGGCTCGAGGCGGCGAAGATGACGTCGAACGACATCAACGAAAAACTCGCCATCGGCCGGAAGACGACCGAGTCCATCAATAACACCTCGGAAAGATTCAGATTGGTCGCGCGCCGCGGCTCCCAGATCTTCTTCATCATGAACGAGCTCGTCAAGATCCACACGTACTACATCTACTCGCTGAACGCGTTCGTCGTCGTGTTCCTCAAGGGCATCGAGGACGTCCAGGTCGCCGGCGCCGCGTCCTTCCCAGCTACTTCAACGTGCGCCGCCCGCTTTCGTGATCGTGCTCCGACGGTCGTCCGCCGCAGGCCCTCGACAAGCCCAAGGAGGAGAAGAAGAAGGGCGGGCTCCTGTCGCGCTTCAAGAAGGCCGCGAAGAAGGTGGTGAAGATGCAACGATTTCCCTGGAGCCGCGACATCCTGGGCGAGGCCTCCCACGCCGACGAGGTCGACCACGACTTGTTGATGAAGCTCCTGATGGGCGGCGGCAAGAAGAAGGCCGCGGCCAAGTGCAAGGAGGGGGATTTGGTCGAGTGCGACCTGTGCGTGGGCACCGTCAAAGCGGTCGTCAGGGACGGCGCCGCCTACGTCCTGGAGAAGCAAGATAAAACGGGGTTCCTGGTCATGCCGTCGGCGAGCTGCGAAAAGTTCGTCGACTACCCCGCGCGCTGCACGAAGCTGATCGACATGTGCACGTCGGTGTGCTTCAACTACGTCCGGCGCGGGTTGTTCGAGCGGGATAAGCTCATGGTGAGTTCGCTGTTCGTCATGACGCTGCAGATCGCCGACGCGAAGCTGAAATCGGAGTACATGATGACCCTGCTGGAGGGGCGGGGCGAGCCCGGGGAGCCCGCGCCCGAGGGCGTCGCGAGCTGGCTTCCCGAACTGGTCTGGCCCAAGGTGAGGGCACTCCAGAAAGATCAGAAGCAGGTGCCGCTGTTCGCGACCCTGATGCAAGCCATTGAGGAGGACCCGGCCGCGTGGGACGCCTGGTACAACAGCCCCCAGCCGGAGCAGACGCCCCCGCCGGGGGGCGACGCGCTCTCGACGTTCGAAGTCGTCATGCTGCTCGGCGCCATGCGCGGCGACCGCGTCACGATGGGCATGCAGAAGTACATCTCCGAGTGCTACGGCGACAACTACGTCTTCCAGCCGCCGTTCGACATGCGGCAGGCCTACACCGAGTCGACCGCCTCCACGCCCATGTTCTTCGTGCTCTTCCCCGGCGTCGACCCCACGGTCTGGATCGAGGAGATCGGCGAGAAGTTCGGGTTCACGACGGCAAAGAACAACTTCATCAACATCTCCATGGGCCAGGGCCAGGAGGCGCCGGCCGAGGCGATGATCGAGAAGATGGCGCCGCGGCGGCGTCCGGGGAGGCGCCCTTCGACGCCGTCGGCGCGCCTCTCGTCCGGGGGAGCGAATCCTCACCGCCCCGAACCCAACGCAGGCCCAGGAGGGCGGCTGGATCCTGCTCCAGAACCTGCACCTCATGCAGAGCTGGCTCCCGCGGCTGGAGCGGAAGCTCGAGGTCTGCAGCGAGCACGCGCACCAGGACTTCCGCTGCTACGTGAACGCGGAGCCGCCCGGGTTTTCGTACCAAAAGAACATCCCCGAATCGCTACTGCAGGGTTGCATCAAAATAAGCAACGAGGCCCCGTCCGACATCAAGTCGAACATCGAGCGCGCGTGGGCGCCCTTCGACCAGGCCAGACTGGAGGAGTCGAGCATGCCGGTGGAGTTCCGCGCGTGCCTGTTCGGGCTGTGCTTCTTCCACGGCGTCATGCTCGGCCGCAAGCGGTTCGGCCAGCAGGGGTGGTCCCGCGGATACGGGTTCAACATGGGAGATCTTAGCATCTGCGCGGACGTCCTGCAGAACTACCTCGAGGAGAACGGCGGGGTGGTGCCCTGGGAGGACCTGCGGTACATCTTCGGCGAGATCATGTACGGCGGGCACATCACGGACTTCTGGGACCGGAAGACGAACAACACCTACCTGGAGGTGTCGTTCCACGACGGCTTGCTGAAGCAGGCCGAGCTCGGCCACGGCTTCAACTCGCCGGACCCCCAGACGTGCACGACCGCCGCCGGGTATCTCAAGCACCTGGACACGCTGCCAGCCGAATCTCCCCTCATCTACGGGTTGCACATGAATTCCGAGATCGCCTACCTGAACAACGCCACGTCCTCGCTCCTGTCGACGATCCTGCGCCTGAAGGCGGGCGGCGGCGGCGGCGGCGGGAGCGGGGGCGGCAACATCTCGGCCATCATCGAGGAGCTCGAGGGCAAGCTCCCGCCCCTCTTCGACATGATCGACCTCAACGACAAGGCCCAGCCCATCATCAAGGGCAAGGACGGGCCCTACATCGTCGTGCTGCTGCAGGAGGCCGGCCGCATGAACGTGCTGACGGGCGAGATCGCGCGGTCCCTCGACGAGCTGCGGAAGGGGCTCCTGGGCCAGCTCAACATGTCGCAGAAGATGGAGGACCTGCTGAGCGCGCTCGCCATCAAGCAGGTGCCGGGCCGGAACCCCTTCCACACCGCGTCGTGGGAGAAGTTCGCCTGGCCCTCGATGAAGGGCCTGCAGGACTGGTTCGCGGACCTCATCCTGCGGTGCGGACAGCTGACGGAGTGGTGCGCCATCGACGGCCTGCAGACGCCCATCTCCGTGTGGTTCCCGGGGCTCTTCAACCCGACGGCGTTCCTGACCGGCATCAAGCAGGTCACCGCGCGGCTCAACTCGCTGGCCCTCGACAAGATGGCCACGGAGACGCACGTGACGGCCTTCAACGGCCCGGAGGAGTGCGGCGAGCGGCTGCCGGAGGGCATGTACATCCACGGCCTCTTCTGCGAGGGCGCGCAGTGGGGCGAGTGCGAGAACGAGAAGTTCGACTACGTGGAGGACTCGACAGTGCAGTGCGCCGGTATACTCAGAGAGTCCAAGCCGAAGGAGCTGCTGCCACCGATGCCCATCATCTACGTCAAGGCCGTGCAGGTCCAGCCGTCGTGGGACCCGCAGTCCGTCGGCTACATCCGACCGGAGCCGGACCTCTACAACTGCCCCGTGTATCTGACGACGTTCCGCGGCCCGACCTGGGTCTTCGTCGCGACGCTCAAGACGGACAAGCCCGCGTCGCACTGGGTGCTGCGCGGCGTCGCGCTCGTGGCGCAGCTCGACTAGGGGGGTTCCCCCGCGTAAGGCTCTCTTGCGTATGTTCGCAAGGCGCCCCGGGGACATGATAGTGCGGCCCGGGTTCACCGTCCATCTAGGTTGGCATTAACCTGTTAATTACCCGTTATTAACCTATAATTACCCCTCGGAGGGGATCCGGGGTTGATCGCCGCCCAATAACCCGACGCTGGTTTTCGACTAAACCCG
>MDTE01031630.1_pt1 | contig 14223 bp, 9 predicted proteins | sample 811231 | NCBI WGS metagenome assembly MDTE01 (sample SAMN05326651, study PRJNA326480) | marine metagenome | isolation source: seawater | place: Indian Ocean: Red Sea | collected 2010 | reverse complement strand
TTTTATTTGCGAGTATCCGATATTCGCCTTGGGCGATGCACGACAATTCAGTGAAATTTATTGCGAGCGCCAACGATCACTGGCTCTGTTTTAGGACCGCAACCCGCGGTCTGGATATTTGGCGGTGGAGTACGTGCATTAATTACTTTACTTGACGCACAAACCTGCTTAGGACAGATTTCCGGTCAAATCGCGTTCCGGATTTGGCGCCCTGGTCCCATTGTTGCGACTGGTTTCACCACGGGCAAATAACAGGATCTGTAGCCGATGGTCGATGTGAACTGCGGTAATTGGAAAGGCAGCGATACCGAGATCTTCCAGGTCGAAAAAGGCCAGGGGCATGGCTGTGCGCTGGTGGTTTTTTTGATCGTCGGGTTGCTCTTTATGGCCGTGGGTTTTTTCCTGCCTCTGGAGCTCCCCACTCGCATTATATGCGGGTTCTTCGGATTCACCCTGTTGGTGATCGCGATTTCGTCGCGTGCCAGGGAAACTCGCTGGCGCGTGATCCTCGACAAGGAAAAGCAGCAGATGCGATTTACCTGGGACTCAACCGGCGAGATCTATTGTGTGCCTTTTGCGGCCTGCCGAAATATAGTGCTCGAGAAGTCGTTTCTTAGAAGCCGCGGTACCGGAGATAGCTCAAGCACTCGCGTCACTTGGTATTTCGAATTTTATCTGGCCCAGGCCGATGGCAGCCGCTTTTTGATCGACCAGATCATCAGTACTCGGGCGCATCCTGCCCCGGACGAGACCGGTCCGACTGCGGAGTTGCTGAGTTCTTTTACTGGTTTAGCGGTCGAGGACTTGAGCGATAACGGTCTGGATATCGCGGGCACTGCCGAATTCGGCGACTATCGCGAACCCGAGCCGCCAGCGCCCGGCCGCTTCGTCCATGAACAGATCACCAGCGACGAATCTATGCTCGGAATCCGGCAATCGAAACGCCTTCTGCATCAATTGCCGGCAATCTGCGTGCTAATGCTGCTCTTGGTTCCGGTCTATTGGTTGGTGGGCGAAATGCTCGAGACCAAGAGCTTTGCTTTCCTATTTGCCATTCCCATACTGATACTTCTCTCAGGGATTGCCCTGTTTTGGTTTTTGATTTGCCGCGAGATCCGCCAAAAGATCTCTTTGAGGAGCGATGAGATAGCACTGGAAATGTCGCTAGGTGTGACGTTTCTGCCTGAATCGGTGATGATTTTCCCGCGTCAGACTCGACTCTCGATGAATATAGCGAAGCACGATATAGAAGGGATCAGGCTTGATCGCCATGAGAATACGGTTGACCTGGTTATCGGGGTGGATAGCTCGGTCCGCAAGGCGCTGCTGGATGCGCCATGGTATCTCGTGATGCTCTACGGTCAATTTCTCAGCGGTCTCGGCAAGCGCGAGCAAGCCACCGGTACTGGATCGGAATTTGTCAAGCTGGCGAGCATCAGTCTGATAAGTTCGGATTGGGGTCCGACGATCAACGATCTTTCATATTTGCAGTACCGCATCAAATCCCACTTCGGCCTGCGTGATCAACCCGGTACAGCCAGCGAATAGCGAGAGGCTGCGAACGGTGATTCACTGCAGTGAAGATTCGAACTGCTCCTTTTAAAGAGAGGCTCGCTCATGTTCGCTCAGCTCATACGCGAATGGCTCGAATCCAACGACGATGGACGACCGGCTGGAGTACATATCGAGCAGAGTTCAAAATCGTTGATCATCAAATATCGAAATGCCAATTTCAGCCGCTACAGCGGTTTACCTGGCGCTCTGTTTCTCACTCTCGTCTTCGGATTGTTTGTCTGGGGCATGGTCTTTGGCGATCTAAGTTTCACGGTCGCGGATGCTCCCGACCAAGCGAGCTTGCTGCAGCGCATAGATTACCAAGCGGCAATGGTTTTTCTGGTTATTTCTGTTTTTATGGTCTGGACGACCCATCGCTCGGCGGTTCGCCTCTGCAATACCATTACATTTACGGTCTGCCCGGATGGGGTGACATCGGTCGTCTCAACGCCGATACCGACCTCTGACAATATCAGTGTCGAAACCGCATCGATCGCGCAGTTGTTCTGCACGGAGCAGATAAAGGGGCGGGAGGGGGCGGCCCGTCATGGTACGGGCGGTACGTCCGGGACCCCGTTACGGGCTTATACGGTGCGTGCGGAGTTGGTCTCGAGCGAGGAGATCCGTTTGGCCAGAGGCCTGGGCTCTTTTGCCGCCGCCTCTTTTGTCTGTAAGGAGATAGAGTCCTATCTCAACTTGGAAGATCGGTCGGTAGCCGGAGAAGTGAGAAGGGAATCGCGCCAGAGGAGTTTCGGAGAGTGAAAAACACCGTTTTTTCGCGGTTCGCCGCATGGATTACCCGAGGCGAGGCACGAGCGTAGCTGGTAAAGGGGAATTTTTGTCCGTACTAAGGGAGAAAATTCTCAGGAAACCACATGGAGCAAGCAAGACGCGATCGAGCACAATACAAAAATAACCCCGTAAAGGTTGCGGCTAGAGCGCCTTTTGAAAGGGTGGCTGCGCCCTCGATTTCGCGCACGTGACGGACTCTTAGTCCTGAGTTTTGTGCGCTTCTGTCTATGGGACCTGACCACTTCTTTTTCGCTGCCCAGGACGCTGATAGTTGCGCTGCCGGTGTCTGCTCTATAGTGCATCGTCGTTCCCTTGACTGAATTATCATCGCTATCGGATCATCCGATAGCAAAAACACAGCAAGGAACATGCCAAATAGCACCGATTTACTGGTCGCCTCTCGAGATTCTGTTTATTCTCCTGTTTCTGGATATAGATGCAATCGTTTCGCTGACCTTATAGTCGATGCCCTGCGACTAGCGCACTCAAATCGGGCGTGCACATTCGATTCCTGGTCAACTCGTAATCGTATAGCACTCGACCCAATTCCGCCAAAAAGGGTAGGCCTACCTCATTGTATTCGTAGTTGCCATCGTTGAAGATTTCATTCCTGTTGACCAGTATGGTGGCGGTCAACAAAAACTCTATATTGTGCTCGAAGTCCACGATGTAGGCATTGTCGGTCAAATATCCGTAGGCCAGGCCTACCTTATTGAAGATTCTGATCTTTTCAGGGATCGGCGCCTTCGAGTCTCCGAACATGAAGAACTTGGCGTAGCTGTCGTAATATTGCTTCGGATCGTACTGCGGATAGTCGGATTCACGTGGTAGCATCGCCATGGTCTGTCCTAAAAAACGCCACTCATTCGTCTCTAGATCGAACCGTTTTTCCGGAGCCAGGGTATGTGGAAAAAATACCGCGATGAGCAAATCTTGTAATACTTCGATCGACATATAATTCGATCCGGCAAAATCCCGCGGTTGCTCCACCAGAGCTCCACCGCGCACGAATCCCCGTCCTTTCAAAATAGGTGCTTTCGCTTGCCAGCAAGCGGGATTGACCAGCATCTCCTGTCTATACAGCACCTCTTCTCCTCGGTAATATTCGACCGGATTGGTGTGCCTGTTCTCCTCCGGCGATAACTCTCTCTGCAGCCTGTGCAATAGACGCAGATCGCGATAGCCCTTCTCCCATAATCCTCGATTCATCCATTCCTGCCCCACGAATTCGTAGAGCCGATTATAGGCATCGTTGTCGCTGACGACGAAGAGCTTGCGGATAAAATGTCCGATCGTCGGTACCCCTTCCGGCGCGGTCTGGTCCGTTGCCAATGCAGTTTGTCCAGAATAGGCGCTATTGATCCGCAGCGGCGTATCTTTGTTGAGTCCCTCGATCGCCAACTGCTTCAACTTCTCCAGTGCCAGGAGCGCCCCTGCCAGCTTTATCGTACTCGCAGGATAAAAATAAACCTGCGGATTCACGCGAAAAGCGTGCTTGGTAAAGCGGGGCTGATTAGCCGCATCGCGATCGATCTGTGTATAGAGGATCTGCACCTCATATCGATCCGCCTCTTCAAGCACCGGAGCGCAGACGGGGTTGGCGCACAAGAGCTTTTCGATCAAATTCTCGCCTCCACTACAGCGGCATCATCTCGGATCAGGTTGTCCGCACCCCTACCATTGCCAGCGCGTAAAGTGAATCGATTGCAGAGTACCCTATTCGACTTTTCCCTCCAGGTAGGATACGCTGAGGGCATCGCTTAAGTCGACCTCTACGTCGCCCGACCCTAGTGCTTACGCTGATGTACTCGTGTCATGTGTTTCCACTCGTCGATGCCGTAGTACGTATTGCCGTCGACCTTATTGGCCCGATGCGAATAGGGCTCCCAGTGGATGAATAGCGCGTAGTGGCCGTCGTTAAAGAGCTGGCCCCGTAAGGTGTCCTCGTTCTCCGCGAATCAAATACAAGATTTTAAGCCGGTAGGTCGGATTTAAAGCAGCGGGACTCAAACGAAAGCAGACCGTACTCACTTTTGCAACATGTTGAATACCAGGTCTTGTGGGGGATCGATCTCGTATTCTCTGCATCGTTGGGAGTATAGAGAGGATGGACCGTCCTGCGGTTTTAGGCGCAGGGATTCTTCAAACATATGGCGCGCGGTCGAGAAACGATATTCCGCATATGCATTCAGGCCCTCTTGGTACAGCGCCAGTGCCGCACGGTCGTTATCTTTGAGCGTCCCGCGCATGCCGAGGACTTCATATACGGGTACGCTCTCCGTTTTTCCCAGCACTCGAACATCATCGAGTTTTCTGGCCTCGATTTCACCTTTGACCTGATCGTAAATACTGCCGTTGATGGCAATAGAAGTTCCGTAATATTTCTGCAGGCCTTCCAATCGCGAAGCCAGGTTGACAGTATCTCCCATCATCGTATAATCCGCTCGTGTTTTCGAACCCATATTGCCGACGACCATCGGTCCTGCTGCTAACCCCATTCGCACTTGCATGAAGGTTTTTCCAGCAGCGGACCAACTCTCAGCTATGCCCTGCAATTTGGCGGGTAGTGCCCCCAGTGCTTTCCAGCTTTCGCGCAGTTCGCCTATTTTTCCTTGTTGTTCAATACATGCCATTACTGCGCGAGAAGCATGATTTTCAAAATAGATTGGAGCACCGAAAAATGCGACGATAGCATCTCCTTCAAACTTGTCTATTGTTCCTCCATGTCGCTCGATGATCTCACACATTTCGGTCAGATATATATTGATGAAATCGACGAGTTCATTGGGCGTCAGCGCCTCAGAAATGGTTGAGAAATCGGCGATATCAGAAAACAAAGCGGTCATTATCCGCTCTTCACCTCCGCGTTCTTTGATCATGTCTGGATTTTCGATGATCTGCTCCACGACCACGGGCGACAGATAACTTCCGAATGCACTTTGGACGAATTCTCGACTCGCTTGACTTTCGCGCAATTCTTCCAAAGAGGTACCTAAATCTCGATATAGAACCGCGTTGTTTAAGGCACTGCCCGCTTGGTACGCGAAGGACTGCAGCAAGGATTTGTCCTCTTCTTCGAACGCTCCGGCTGAGCCATCACGCTCTTCCTTATCTGCTACAACTAGGAGACCACCGATATACTCCTGGGAGTATACGGGCAGAATAAATACGTGTGTCCAGGCTGTGGTATCCCGTTCGAGGCTCTGTGCCGATTTGCTACTCCAGGCTTTTTCAAGAATCGGGTCTTCAAGTATCGCTGGTGGGAATACCTCGGGTGAAGCTTCGTTGGATACTTCAAAACATTCGGTGGCTTCATTGCGAACGATCAGCGCTGCGCTACGCGCATCAACCATGATCAGACTGCGATTTAAAATTTCATCAAGAATGAGAATAGGATCCAGAGAAGAGCTCAGCTCCAGCCCGATTTCGTACAGCATTTCCATTTGCAAAAGCTTACGCCGTTTTTGGAAGTCGCTTTTTTCGAGTTCGACGTAAGTATGTTGGAGGTTTTGATGTAATTCTGCATTCTGTAGTGCGATGCCCGCCTGATTTGTAAAAGCCATTAGCAGAGCCTTATCATCGCTATCGAAAGGGCCTGTCGATCCATCTGCATGCTCTTTGTCGGCGATGGTTAGTAGACCTCTGACCTGCTCTAGGCCATTTAAACGTATGATGTGTAGATTCTCCCAGCCTTCGGCACCGAGCGTTAGATCTTGAGGATCTCCGCTATTCCAGACGGAGTCTAATTCATTCAATTCGAAGAGCTCGCGAGGGATTGGATGATTTGCTGCTTCAGCTGAGAGGAGAAAATTCCGGTTGTCGTCCCGTTTGATCAGTGCAACGCTTCTGGCATCAACCATCATCGCTGAACGGTACAAAATCTCGTTGACGAGCAATTCCGGGTCCAACGTAGAACTCAGTTCAAGTCCTACATCGTAGAGCAACTCCATTTGCATGAGCTTTCGACGTGAAGCGAAAGACTCTTGTATACTTTCAGATATATTTTCAGAACTCATATGTAAGTACTGTTTCTAGGTGAGATTGCATACAATTCTTTTTTCGCCAAATCGAGGGCGAATCTATTGCTGCGACCTATCCCATCTATCTACGAATCAATGCTTGCCAAAGCCGAGCTTTCATCCTCATAAATTCCTGCAAGCTGCTTCAGGCCCATTATCTGGAAGGTTTTTTCGATGGTTGGCGAAACGCAGCAGAAGTTCAGCGAGCCTCCTTTTTGCGTGGCATTATCTATAACCTCGATTATAATCGCAATTCCTACACTGTTGACCATCTTCGAATCAGCGAGGTTTAATACCAGGTGTACAATGCCTTCTCCAATGAGTCGATTTCCTTCTTCTGCAATGGCTTCTGCGGCCTGATTATTTACGTAACTTGGTGCGGTTATAACGCCGACAGTACCGTGAATTTCAGACATACTAATCTCCTTTATTACGGATTGGCTACTATTGATAGTTTCTTAATCTATGAGAAAAACCCGTTGAATTTACCGATCTCAACGATACTTGAGCATTTTCACTAAAGTGCCACTAGACGTAGAAGCTATAGATACTTCATCCATTAACCCGTGTATCAGCGTCAGACCCCATCCTCGATCGCCGATACCCTCGTTCCTCTTCTCGGCGATTTTGGCCATTGCTTCGTCCATATCGAACCCGGCTCCACCATCATTAATGGATATCATGAGCCCAGCTTCATCGATACTGAAAGACACGTCAATACGTCGTACTTCACTTTTGCTATGCTCGAATGCATTTATGCATGCCTCGACCAAGGCGATTTTGACTTCATCGACTTTATTTTCATCAAGACCCATAAACGTGCCAATGGACTCAGCAACCGTAGTGGCAATCACTTCCATATCGGGTTGCATCGGAATACTCAGGTCCACATTATGGTCTTTGTCAGCCATAGAACCTCCTATATGGTGAAGGTGGACATCTGAAAAATAGGACTTCGCTTGTATACAATTCCTAGATTGCTGGCTATCTAATTTCTCTCCGGTTAAATTCGCATGTCGGTCGGCCTCAGACCCTTTCAAGGGCGGTTGATATTGCATCCGCTAATCGTTGCACTCGAAACTCAGATTTGACGATGATTCCTTGGATACGGGAATCTATCAGGAGTTCTACTACCTCAGGGGTAAGATAGCCAGCCACGACGATAACAGGTACTGCTATCTTGATTTTGCGCAACTGTTGCAGCAACTGATGCCCTTTTATTCCAGGCAGTTTTATATCCAGTAGGATCAGTGCTATATCCGTTTCCCTCAGGACTTGTAGAGCTTCTTTCGCAAGGCCTGCCTGGCGCGTCGTATAGCCTAGGTTCGCGGATACTTCATCGAGCATCTGATGCCAGTTAGGATCATTCTCAACTATCAAGATCTGCTGCGTCATCATGCTCTTCCAGGTAATTTTGGGGATCCAGACTTATTGGCAATCTTATGATGAAGCAGCTGCCCTCGTCGACTTTGCTTTCGACTCCGATATCACCTTCGTGGTCGGCGATGATACGATAGGCAATTGCAAGTCCCAGGCCGGTACCCCACTCTTCATTGGTCGAGAAGAAGGGGGTAAATATTTGTTTCTGGGTCTCTTCGTTCATGCCGATACCCGTATCTCGGATTGCGATATGGATAGACTCCTGTTCTTTGGAGCAGGTTATCTCCACCTGGCCTCCATTGGGCATGGCCTCGAGCGCATTAAGGACAATATTACTGATTACCTCTTTCAAATCCGTGGGGTTGGCGTAGGTCTCGGGTACCGGTTCTAAGCTGAGAGCCCATTCGACGGAGGCCGCTTTTTTGCCTTGTCGTCCATGCCAAAGAGTCTGTACATCCGCAGTACTATCCTCGATTAAGCGGGCCATGTCTACTGGCACTCTCTTTTTACCGACATTCAGGCGTGCAAATTGCTGGATTTTCTCCATGACGCCCTGGCCGCTTTCCGCTGTTTCCATGATGGTTCGAATCGTGTTCTCGGGATCGCGGCCGAAATTGAGATACATATCGGCGTGTCCGGTGATGATACCGAGTATGTGATTCATCGCATGCGCTACCTGTGCTCCCAGTTCGCCCAGGGCTCGTAGCTGTTCCATTTGAGCGAGTTTGCGCTGTGCAATTTTCAGCTCTTCATATGCTTCTTCGAGGTTCTCGTGTAGGCGTGCGTTGTGCAGTGAAGCTCCCGCCTGGTAGGCGAAAGACTGCAGCAGGGTCTCGTCCTGTTCGTCGAATGGCCCAACGGTATTGCCTCGGTGTTCTTTGTCGACGAATACCAACAATCCTCCCGTTTCGCCGCGGCTTTCAAGGGGAACGACGCAGATATGGTTGCCGGCTGGTGTATCCGCAAGATGCTGGCTGAGTTGATTCTCACTCCAGGCTCGAGTCACCTCGGGAAGGTGAAGAATTGCACTCAGATCACCTTCAATGCCGACCTGGCCTATGATCCTGCTTTTTTCGTCCTCCTTTATGATCAGCAGCCCAACTCGAGCATCGACCATAACGATCGCCCGGTTGAGGATCTCCTCGACAACTTGTGTGGGATCGAGAGACTCGTTGATTGCCAGACCGATCTCATACAGCATCTGCATTTGCAGTAGCTGCCTTCTTATTTCAAAATCGCTGTTTGCCTCACTCATTTTCAATCTCGACTATTTGAATATCGGCGCCTATGATCTGAGTATATTTCCCCACCACACAGAATTGCAAGTTTATTTTCGCCGTGATCGTTGCCGTGAGATCGGTGATGGTCACCATTCTGATATGTCAGTTTTGGTTGACTGAACGAACAAAGTACTAGTTTTCGCTTAGTCTTGATCCTATCCTACATAATTTAAACAATTTCTATAACGATCATCGTTTGGTCGTCCAATTGCTCTGACGCCGAATCATAAGCGGCAACGGTTTCGTACACCCGATCGATAATTTCTTGGGGCGCGAGTCTTGCAGAACAGGTTTCCTGTATCGTATCGGCAAAACCTTCGAATCCGAACATTTTGTTTAGATCATTTTCTACTTCGATCAACCCATCCGAACAGAGCACGATTCGATCGCCAGGTTCGACGGCGATGTGCTTCCATCTGTACTCGCTCGTCTCGCGTAAGGCAAGGGGAAAAGCATCCATTACAACTTCTTCCACCTGGTCTATTTTCGATTTATAGTGTAATGGATAGGGAAGGCCCGCATTTATCAACTGGATATTTCTCGCGTCTGAATCAATACTAACCATCGAACAGCAGATAAATGTTCGTTGATTTACTCGACTGTAAAGCAAGGTGTTCAAACGGTTAAATAAGGCTTCCTGACTTTGTCCGGATGTGATCTCGGTATGGATTACACCGTCGAATACTATGGCGGGCACCGCAGCTTCCATACCGTGACCGGTCACGTCGGCCAAGATACAGGAACGCGTGGACGATCCTTCAAAAAACTGATAGATATCACCACCGACTTCGGTAGCGGGGCGGCAACGGCCTGCTACCTTGAGGTTATTCCACTCTGGATCTGCAGACGGCATCAACCCCATCTGCAGATCGTGGGCTTTATTCAGTTCTTCTTCCATCGCCTGTATCCGCGCTTGCTCTGCGCGACGGAATTTAAGGCGGTTGCTCACGGTCGTATAGACGGCGGCGATCAACCCTATGACGATTGCTGCCCCTGAAAAGGCAACCCAGTAATTAAACTGTACCTTAATAGGAACTATTGCCGGTATCTGTGAATAATTCAGGTCGCGATCGACGGCCTGGACCTCGAATTGATATTCGCCTACGGGAAGATCTTTGTATACGATCTCATGCTTTCGCGTCCATTTCCATTCTTCTTGGTGGCCTACTAGACGGTATGCATAGGCTATTTGATCCGGTCTGGTCTTGAGGCTGACACCATCAAAACCGAAACGTACGTCTTCTGAGAGTTGGTACACTTTTTCAGATTCGAGAGCATATAAAGTCCTCGAGGTATCGCTCCAAGCCGATACTGTTGGTCGTGAAGCACGCGGTCGGTAGCGGGTTATGCCGGCCTGAGTTGCAAACCAGAGATCGCCTTGCGTATCCTGGTGTATAGAGTGAACGGTATTGTGGGCCAATCCATCGCGTGCACGCAAAGACTGAAAAACCAAACCGTCGTATTGGCTGACGCCACCCCCGTGTGTGCCTATCCAAAGATGGCCCTCGCGATCCTCTGATATACAATTGACCTTGTCATAAGCAAGGCCGTTGGTCTGGTCGTAGTTGGTGAATATACCATCTTTAAAATGGCTAATGCCCATATCGGTTGCAAACCAGAGGCTACCCGTCGAATCTTCGTGCATAGAAGAAATATTGTTGGTGCCCAACCCATCGTTTTCTGTGTACGTTCTAAAGTGCCCTGCTTCAAATCGTCCAAGACCTCTATTGGTTCCAACCCATAAAAAGCTAGTTTTATCCTCGTCGATAAATGAAATTTCGGTATTGTCATTAGAGTTGTTTTTTTCGACCAGGGCGAACGTGTAGTCCACAAGCTCAGTATTCGAACGGCGAATTATGCGACCATCGTCTCCGGCCGTCCACAGTTGGCCCTCATAATCGCGATGGACGGCGATTATTTTTTCATCCCCCATTCTCTTTGGACGGTAATCTCCGTTCACTAAGCGTCCGATTTCGCTATCAGTCGAGATCCAAATTCCGCCTTCCGGGTCGGCATACAGGGGTCGCACTCTGCCATTCGGTGTTGATGAGGGCAGGGGGTGGGCGGTTAGCCTATTCTCGACAACGCTATAGATGCTATTTTCACCGCCGACCCAGATAGTTCCGTCTCGATCGGCGATGGCAGATTCTGGGTCTAATGATTGCGGTATGTCCAGTTCGGCTAGATTTTCGCCGTCGGTACTCAGGGCAATCTTATCGTGGCTAAAGAAAAAAAGATTCCCAGCACTGTCCTCGAGGATGTTGTGAAATTCAACGCCCGCCATAAAGGTCGTGAGTTGATCTCCTTCGTAGCGCATTAAGCCATTGCCGGTCCCGAGCCAAAGATTTTTTTCATGATCAAAAGCCAATCGCGACGGCGTAGCGCCGATGGAAGGACGAGACCGTATGAGTTCGACGCCAATCCCGTCGAATAGGAGTATTTGTCCTTGCGCAGTACCGAACCAGATCTGATCTTCTTCGCCTTCGACTATTGAAGAGATATCTAAATCGGTCGAAACCGCGATGAATCGACCCTGTTCGAAATATCCGACCCCCTTGTTGGTACCAGACCAAATTTTACCGCCGCTGTCCTCGAAAACAACTGAAACCTGATCCGAAGGTAGACCATCTGCCGTCGTGAAATGTGTTAACTGGCCGCTCTGGTAGTGAAATATGCCGGTGGAAGTTCCCAACCAGAGGGCGTCCCTACGATCGACCAGCCCATTCAGAACCTCAAGTGAGCCGAGAGCAATTTCTTCTCTGGGCTTTATAAACTGCGATCCGTTGTAGCGAAATACCCCTGCGTTTTCTTGAGCGAACCACGGAAACCCACTGTTGTCGACAGCGAAAAAAATGACAGGTTCCTCTCCGTCTAATCCCTCTTCTTCATCAAGAGTATCGACGGTTTCTCCATCATATCGCGTAATATTGCGACCTGTATGGAACCACAAGTTTTTCTCGCGGTCCTTTTCGATACTCAAAACTCTGCTTTGGGGAAGAGATATCGGATGATCAAATCGCCCTCTGAAGAAACGACTTGCCATAGATGCTGTTGCGAACCACATGGCTCCATCTCGACCTTCAGCGATATCGTAGACCCAGTCGTCAGAGAGTCCGTCGTTTTCGTTAAATCGCTGAAACTGCCCATCGCTCAACCTAGCGACACCATTGCCTTGTGTTTCGAACCACAAATCGCCATTGCGACTCTGGTATAAAAAATTTATATGATGGGAAGCCAATCCGTCTTCGCGAGTGAAAACAGTGTAATCGGATCCATTATAAGCGACTAAACCCCGATCGCTATTAAACCATATATTTCCGTCTTGATCGAGACCGATGGTTTGAGTGTCTGCTAATTCCATTCCGCTCAATTTTCCAAGTCTTTCGAAGGTTTTACCCTTGTATCGGTAGGTATAAGAACCCTCGTCGTTTTGGTAATCAATCCATATATCACCTTTTTGGCCCGCTATTGCTCGCGGGTCGTATAGGCCCTCAATGGGTGGATCAATGAGCGTGATTTGCTCGCCGTCAAATGTATAGAGCTCATCAAAGCCGGAGAGCCAGAGCGTACCCCTGTGATCTTCGGCGAGTGTTGAAACTTCGCCGATCTCAAATTCAATACAATCGAAAAGGCCGTTATTGTATTGACAAAGACTATTATCAATACCAAACCAATGACGTCCCTGGCGATCCTCAAGCATGCAGCTCACTCGATGAGAAGGCAATCCTTCGCCAGAGGTGAATCGAGTCATAATGCGCCGATTATACTGGCTCAGACCTCGGTCTGTACCGACGTATAGCTCGCCGGCTTCATCGACGAATAGGGTTTCGATTTTATCACTGGGCAAGCCGTCCGTTTCGCTGAAGGTTTTGAATGTTTTTCCGTCGTAGCGGCTCAGGCCATTGGATGTTCCGAACCACACATATCCGTTTGGATCCACGGCGATCGAACGGACAGTATTGTCGGCCAGACCTTGTTCGGTAGTGAATATCTGCATGTTATCGCCGTCGAATCGGACCGCCCCTTTACCAGTGCCAAGCCACAAGTCTCCGTTCGGTCTGAGAGCCAGGGCGAGGATCTCGTCGGTCGGCAAGCCATCTGGTACCTTAAAGCTGTGCCAGCGACCTTCGCGCGTACCCGACCCGGCTTTTACAAGTCCAGCTTTTTTATCTTCGGCATCTGATACCGCTTTATGCATGGGCAGCGAAGCCACGGTTGTGCGATTCGGTTCTATTCTCAGCGTGCCCTGGCTGAGGAATTCATCATCCGAACCGTCGGGGTTCATACTCGCCGAGATCTCGTATCGGCCAGCGGGTAATTCATTCGCAAAAAGACCCTCGTCATTCCAGCGGCCATCGAGGCGAATCAAATGGGTATCGGTTGATTGGATAGTCAGTCGGTGAGCATTGTGCCAAGTAGGCTCTAAGGCTTCCGGCAAGCTGATCCGGCCCGCCAGGGTGCCGGTCTCTTGATTGCGTCCGATGATGAGGAGGTCACCCCGGCGATCGGCGAGTTTATTTTTGCGCATACCGGGACCCCATGAGAGTCGGACCGCTTTATTTGAACCGACGGGCGCACCTTTTAAGATGAGATCGAAAGCAAGTGTTGTTCCAGGCTCTAAGAGAACGTTCTTCTGGGCGATATTCTCCACTGCAATGGACCATTCATAATAGCTTCTATTCCCGATGTGTAGCATTTTCGCTTCGACGCCGAGAGCGGGCAGATGAGTAGAGCGGTAGCCTCTCTTTTCTATTTCGTCTTTGCCCAGGGTATAAGAAAGAGCATATGCTTTCCGGTCTCGGTGCAGCGCCTCGAGAAAAACCACACAAGCGCCGTCTTCTGCGTTCCAGTTTGTCGGCGATTCTACCGCAATAAAGAGAGCATGGTCTATTGGACTGTACCCGATGCGGAATGAGCCGCCAATGAGGTCGGGCGACTCGTCACGATTCATTGCGAGCACGTGTTCTAGCGGATGGGAATCGACACTCCGAGGCCAATCCGAAAGATCGCCATCAATGGTGATATCGTCTATGGGATGAGCTAAGACTATAGCTCCATTATGCGCAGGCGAAGGGTCTGGAATCACCAGCATCAAAGAGAGCAAAATCAGAGAAAAAACGTGTTGGTTCCGGCTCATTTTGCGGAACAGCTAGGTTGATGAAGAATTAGTTGTATGACCCATCTCGAGGTTCAATTCG
>MDTE01120441.1_pt1 | contig 14224 bp, 14 predicted proteins | sample 811231 | NCBI WGS metagenome assembly MDTE01 (sample SAMN05326651, study PRJNA326480) | marine metagenome | isolation source: seawater | place: Indian Ocean: Red Sea | collected 2010 | reverse complement strand
TGGAGACCAGCAATAGTATCGATGAGGTCTTCGATCGGCGGCGGACAACCGGGGGTAACACAAGCGTCTATAGTCACGAAGCGACCGATATCCTGGACCCGCGCATAGGTAATCGTAGCATCCACCCCGCTTCACCGACCGGGAGCCGAGCCGATGACCCGACTGCCGAACAGGCGCAAGCCCCACAAGCAACAACCCATTTCGACTCGGGCAACCGTTCGTAGATCTCCCTTAGAACCGGCAGCTTTTTCAGTGAAACCAACCCACCAATCAGGAGTAAATCAGCTTGTTCGGGCACCGCACTAAAGGCGCGCCCCCCACGGTTCCAGGTGATCTAGAACCGCCAGAGCCGCCATGCGCTCACCCGTCCAGGCACACTCACCATAGGGCAAAATCCACAGCGATCTCGCTCGGGCCCAGTTGAGGAGCCTGGCCATCGGGGTCAACCCCTCCACCATCACTCCTCGTCCAACCGATGCAACTCAGCGACTAGACCTTGGCTAATCTCATCGAAGAGGGCTCCCAACTCGCCTTCCCGGACTATCGATGTCCGGCCTTCATCTCCCCCCTTGCGGATCGCTGGCGAGAGCGGAACAGCACCCAAGAAAGGCAATTCCAGTCTAGCCGCCGCTTCTGCACCGCCACCATGAGCAAATATTTCATGTCGTTGACCGCATTCTCCACAGGTGTAGTAGCTCATATTTTCGACAACGCCGAGAATATCTACTTCGACCTTGGAAAACATCGCGATCCCGCGTTCCACATCTTCCAGCGCGACATTTTGCGGAGTGGTCACCATCAGTGCACCAGAAAGCGCTACCGCCTGGCTTAAGGTCAACGGTACATCCCCGGTGCCCGGCGGCAAATCGATTAACAAATAATCGAGTTCGCCCCACTCTATCTGGTGCAGAAACTGTTGCAATGCGCGGGCAAGAAGGGGACCCCGCCAGACCACCGGCGCATCTTCACCAGCGATAAACCCAATAGACATGAGCGCCACCCCGTCCTTGTAGAGTGGACGCATTACCCCCTCCGTACTGGTCTCGGGTTGCTCCCTTAGACCCATCATCAAGGGAATACTTGGGCCATAGATATCGGCATCGAGGAGACCAACGCGGCCCCCCTGACTGGCCAGACTCATCGCCAAATTGACGCTTAAAGTCGACTTGCCGACTCCGCCTTTAGCACTGGCGATAGCAACCGTGTTGCGCACTAGACCCAAGGGGCCTTCGACCATGGGGGTGGTACGGGGAACAGGCGAACTCATCTATACTACCACATCGACCTTAAGACCCGAAAGCCTTGCGCACTTTGGCGAAGAAGCCTTCGCCTTCCATAGCGACGCGTTCCGCTTCGATACGGGCCAACTCGGTAAAAAGCTCGCGTTCTTTGCGATTCAGATCCTGGGGAGTCCATAGGACTGCCTGGACTAGCTGGTCGCCAACACCGCGACCATTGACATCGGGAATCCCTTTGCCACCCATGCGAAATACGCGCCCCGACTGGGTCCCGGCCGGTATCTTCAACATCACCTTACCCAATAAAGTCGGAACTTCGATCTCAGCCCCCAGTGCAGCCTGACCAAACCCTAGCGGCAATTGGTAAATCACGTGATTGCCATCCCGAGTGAAGTACTCGTGCTCGATCTCCTCTATGAAGACCAAGCAGTCTCCGGAGGGGCCATTGCGCGGTCCAACTTCGCCCTGGCCACGCAATGGGATATAATTTCCCTCCTGAACGCCGGCGGGGATCCGCACCGTGAGCGTAGTCTGGCCGCGCTCACGACCTTCTCCCCCACACTCCGAACAGGGATCGGTCACAATCTGACCTTCGCCGGCACAGTTCGGACAGGCCGTTACGGTCATCGATTGCCCGAAGAGCGTCCGTGCCACCTGCTGGACCTGGCCCTGACCGCCGCAGGTCCTGCAGGTCTCCCGACTCGAGCCGCTGGCTGCTCCCGACCCTTCGCAGGTCCCACAATGCTGCAATCGCGTCAATGCAATTTTCTTCTCAACCCCCTCGGCAATTTCTTCGAGTGTCAGCCTGACTTTGACCTTCAGGTCGCGCCCCTGTGGAGGCCCCGAGCTAGCCCGAGACCGCCGCCCACCACCGCCAAAGAAATTCTCGAAAATATCGCCGAAAATATCCTGGAAATCGCCAGCGTGCGAAAAATCCGACCACTGGAAATCGCCGCTACCAAAATTGCCCTTGATGCCGGAATGACCGAAGCGATCATAGGCCGCCTTTTTCTCCGGATCCGAAAGAATCTCGTAGGCTTCAGAAGCCTCCTTGAACTGCTCTTCGGCCGCTGCATCACCGGGATTGCGATCAGGATGGTACTTCAGAGCCAACTTGCGATAGGCGCTCTTGATATCGCTTTCCGTGGCATCCCTCCCGACGCCCAATACTTCGTAGTAGTCCCTCTCTTCCATCTGATCCTCAATCCCCCTCGCTCACCTTGCTTACGGCAACGCGCGAGGGTCGCACGACTTTGTCGTTCAATTTGTAGCCCTTCTCCACTTCTTCTATGATGGTTCCGGGTGCGTATTCAGAACTGGCAACCTCGGCCAACGCTTCATGCATATTGGGATCGAAGGGTTGGCCAACCGCCTCAATCTCGACTAGACCGTAGCCTTTGAGGACTTCGTTGAATTGTCCGCAAATCAACTCGACCCCTTGTTTGAGCGAATCAGCATCCTGAGTCTCCTGACCAAGAGCGCGATACATATTATCCAGAATCGGCGCAATCTGCAGCAAGATATCGCGCAGGGTCTCCTCCCTTGTCTCCGACCGCATCCGCACAGTGCGCTTGCGGTAATTATCCATCTCAGCCGCGACCCGCAAATAGCGGTCGTAATTGGCTGCGGCTTCTGCACGAAGGGTCTCAAGCTCGTCTTCAGGACCGGATTCTTCCTCCCCGGTGTTATCATCTGGGGTTTCCGCTCTCTCACTCTCCTCGGCGACTTCGGTTTGAGCATCGCCCGTCGAAGGCTCGGCAGACTCCGTATCATCGAGCTCGTCTACATCTGCTTCGACGGGGTCCTGAGTTTCATTCTCGTTCATCAATACTCCTTCTCTTCAACTGCATATCTGCTATTGTGTAAATGGATTAAATGAGCTCCTCAACAGGCCAGATCAGCTGCCTGAGAGGCGGCACAGTTGACCAAGGCCACGAGCGGGCCATAGGGCATTCGCGTCGGGCCAATCACCCCAATCACCCCCCAACCCCCAGAAGCCTCATAGCTAGCCGTAACCATGCTACACCGATGCATCGCCAGCGGTCGATGTTCCGAGCCAATCGTGATAACGACGCCGCGGCGTTCGCTCATAAGCTGGGCAAGAATATCCTTCTTCTCAGCCAAATCCACCAAGCCAGCAACCTGTATAGGATCACCGAATTCGGGCTTCAGACAGAGATTACGGGTCCCCGAAACATGAAGATCGGCCCCGCTGGCGGTCGATAGGAATTCGATCTCGTGCACCACCGCCTGTACCACCGCCTGGGCTACCGGCTGCAACCCCTGTTTCATTGCCAAGAGCCGCTCCCGGGCCACAACCTGTATTTCAGCCAGGGTCAATCCGTACAAACGCTCGTTGAAAAGACGACTCAAAGCTTCGAGTTCGCGTTGCGACACAGCATAATCGACTTCAAAGACCAGACTCTTTATCAAACCTCGGTCAATCGTAACGACCAACAAGAGCCGATTGGCTTCCAAACGCACGAGCTCCAGCTTGTGGAATACACCCTCTTCAAAACGCGGTGACAAAACCAATCCCAGCTGGTTCGACATATCGCCGATGGTGGCCGATAGTTGGTGTAAAATTTCCTGGTAGTCACCCTCCTGGAGTGCGATCCTGAGCTTCTGCTCCAAGGCGGTCCCATCTACATCCAGGCCAAAATCTCCTTCCGCCATGCATTGCTTGACATAGAACCGGTACCCCATCTCCGAGGGGACGCGACCGGCCGATGTATAGGGTTGCGAGACGTAACCCTTTTCCTCCAGGCTAGCCAGCGCATTGCGGATAGTCGCAGAGCTAACACCCAGATTCTCTCGCTGGCACAAAGTCTGGGAACCCACCGGATCACCGACGGCAATGTGAACTTTGACCAGAGCCTGGAGAACTTGGGCTTCGCGTTTGGATAGCGGGCTGGTGTCCATAATCGACTGAAATGCGCCTCGAGCGCACATATTTAGGAGGATACAGTTTTAAGTAATATTAGAGTTGTTTTCTTGTCAAGGGACTTAGAGGCTCTCTGGATTAAAAGCCCGCAGGCGCTTTAACAAACGCCCATCGGGCTCTCTCCCCTCACGGCGCCAGGCCAAGAGAACCGCACCTAAAACAGCAGGCAAGAGGGGCGAACGCAATTCCAAGTCCATCCGCGTTGAAACGGCTCTCTGCAATGCCGAGTCGAGGAGTCCCCGCTCTGCAAATACTCCTCCCATGCAGCAGAGTCCAACATCCCCGGTCAATCCCAGCCGTTCTGCAACCGCAACCACTTGTGCCCCCAAGGCCACTCCTGCACGTTCGATAATCTCCAAAGCCACCTGGTCGCCCTCCCTCGCCACTGCAGTTACTAGAGGCCCTAAGGCAGCAATCTGCCGATGATCAATCCTGCCTCCGTAGACTTCCGGTACCAAACGATCCCAAGTACCCAACCCCAACTCTGCCGCTAATGCATCGACTAACCCGGTCGCCGGTCCGATCCCATCAAGCTTGCGCGCAGCAGCCTGCAAGGCCTCTAAACCGAGGTAATAGCCACTGCCCTCATCCCCCAAAAGCGGTCCCCACCCACCCGCCCGCACCGATTCATTTCGGTCGTTCTTGCCCATAACAATCGAACCCGTACCCGCGATTGCAATCAAACCAGGAGCACCCGCATGGGCGCCTTCCAAAGCTGCACGAGCATCGCTCTCGACATGGACGGTTCCCTTCCACCCCCATTCCTTGACCAGCGTTTCGATCCGCTCCTGTTCGACGCTACGCCCCGCACCCGCCAGGGCCAGACCAAGCGATACGCTCTCTTTGCCACTCAGGTCCAACAAAGGAGCCAGCAAGCGGTCGAGCAATGCCAGCAATCCCTCTTCGCCTATGCGTTGAAAATTCCCGCTCCCCCCCCTGCTCACTCCCTGCACTACACCGCTATTATCGACCAAGACTGCACGGGTATAGGTTCCCCCACCGTCGCAACCTATTGACCATTTCATCATCAACGTCTCTTTTTTCTCGCTCGAATTCCCTGCGCGCGCCTTGCTCTCTTTAGAACATTAAAGATCCGACGGTGAGGAAATGCAAATTTTTCCACTTTTCGCCTCGTGATTCCCTGGAATTAATTCCGCTGATGGTTTTGCATGGCCCTTGACCTCGATCCTGCCCCGCATCAATTTCTGGTCTGTATACTTTGCACCTCCGATATCGAACAACCGTTCGTTGCCAGGCCTTGTCCCAGGTCTGGCTAACGCATATACCCATGCCTGAACATCTGATGAAACTGGCCGTCTACGGTACACTGCGCACAGGCAGCGACAATCTCGGTCGGATCGAGAAAACTACACTGATTTACCCTGGACACCGACGATTTCCCGCGATGATCTACGATAAAGGCGGCTGTGGAACGGTAGTTGAAGTACACGAGGTCGACAACGAAGCACTGAGCGCCTACGACCACTACGAAGGGATATCCGCAGGTGTGTACCAACGAGTAAGGACGGATGTGACGATGGACGATGGAAGAACGACCTCGGCCTGGGTTTACCTGGCCGGAGAAAAACTCCTCGAACAAAGCGAATCTTTTATCGTAATCACCAGCGGGGATTGGTTCAACAGATAATTCCCCTAATCCAACTCTCTGAGACGATGGGATCCCCATCCAAATATAATTCATCTATCGCCTATGCCATCAAAATTCACCCCGTGCCAACCCGAGCGAAACTCCGACTTGTGCGACGGGGAGAACAATGTTATTTTATTGGCCTTAGACCAAACTCCTAAAGAGATATAAAGTTATTTATTTTCAACCCCTTAGCTGGAAATTGACAAGTTTACAAGAAGGTCGGCCAGCAAATCGACATCTATTAGATATTAGAGCTCTATTTCAAACTCAACACTTCACTTTCCCATAACTTCCCAATTAGAAAGGTGCCGCATAGATGAGTAAATCGAAGCTAGAATACATCTGGCTCGACGGCTACGAGCCGACCCAGAGCCTGCGCAGCAAGACCAAAGTGATCGATAATTTCTCCGGCGATCTAGCCGATGCCCCAATCTGGTCGTTCGACGGCTCGTCAACCCAACAGGCCGAAGGAAATGCCTCTGACTGCTTACTCAAACCCGTTGCGATCTACCCAGATCCCGATCGCTTCGGCGGCGATGGCTGGTTGATCATGTGCGAGGTACTCAATTCCGATGGAACGCCCCACGCTTCCAATGGCAGAGCCACCATTGACGATGACGACGACGATTTCTGGTTTGGCTTCGAGCAGGAGTACACTCTGATCGACCCCGAAACCAATCTGCCATTGGGTTTTCCCAAAGGGGGCTTTCCCCAACCTCAAGGCCCTTTTTATACCTCAGTAGGCACCCGCAATGCCCACGGCCGCGAACTCGTTGACGAGCACCTGCACCTGTGCCTTGCCGCAGGTCTCAATGTCGAGGGCATAAATGCGGAAGTAATGATGGGACAATGGGAATTCCAGATTTTTGCCAAGGGCGCCGGTAGCTCTGGCGACCAAATATGGGTAGGCCGCTACCTACTGGAACGCACCGCCGAAAAATACGGGATCGCCATCGACTTGCATCCCAAGCCGATCAAGGGCGATTGGAACGGCTCGGGCATGCATGCCAACTTCTCCAACGAGGCGATGCGCACGGCCGGTAATGAGGAAACCTTCACCCGGATCTGCGAGGCTTTCGGACAGAATATCGAAGAGCATATCGCAGTCTACGGTGCCGATAACGACCAGCGACTGACCGGACTACACGAGACACAGTCCATCGACAAATTCAGCTATGGCGCATACGACCGAGGGGCATCTATCCGCATCCCAATCGGTACAATTGACGACGGCTGGAAAGGTCGATTAGAGGACCGCCGTCCCGCTTCCAACGCCGACCCCTATAAAGTCGCGGCGGTCATTATCAAGACCACTAAGAAGGCCCTGAGCTAAACTCGAATACTTTTGACCACGTACAGAAAAGGGGCGATGCCAACTGGCATCGCCCCTTTTCTGGTTTTACCCAAGTTTATGATTCAAGCAATCTCATTGATGATGCCGTCAGCCGTCCCCTCAAGGGCTTGGCGCTGATTGTAAAAACCGCGATCGGATAATTGCTTAGTTCGCTCGACTTCTTCTGCCCGCACATCAGGCACTTGGCCGAGTTGGTCTTTTACAGCCTGGAATTGGGCAATCTCGGCTACGGTGTCCTGCAGACCTTCGGACTCGATCATGGCATCGGCCACATTTCCGAGTGCCTCGCTGGTATTGTAAAATCCCGAACGGACCTTCTCGCGGATCTGATCTAAATCTGCATTGGAATGTACAGGCGCCGACTCTACGAGCTCACTCAGATCGGAAACACTCTTCGCATTCTGAGAGATCTCAACCGTATCACCGAGCGATACGCCTTCTTTCTTGGGCCTTACGGCCGCATTCTGCTGCTTCGCCTGCGAGGTTTTAAGCTGATGCGACAAACGATCTATACCACGCATCATACGCTACCTGCTTCTCTGATGGTTAACCCAGCTCTTACTGATATTATCGGCTTTGGAGAGGGAAACTTTAGCCCTATTTGAATAATTTTTGCATAAAGAACATTACTCGCTCAAATATAGACAAAATCCAACCAAGGCACAATCTCAGCGCACCCCGTCATAAAGCCGCGCAGTACCAGACCTCGCACCCGGATCATTGCGGTAGGCCCGCCGCCCCTGCCCCATCTGGCGCATCTCGCCGCGGGTCTGCACGAGTAATTTTTCGGCCTGGGCCTGCGTGTGGCTACGCAAGTCTTCTAATTCGTAGAGCAAATTGCGCATGGTTTCGAGCCGCGAAGCTAGTGCTGGTCGATCATCGCCAAGATCGGGGATACGTCGCTGGCGCAACCGCACTCGATCCATGAGTTCCTGCATCCGGGTAAAAGCTAATTCCAATCCGGTCAGATCTTCCCGCTCGACACAATCGCGTTGCTTCAATCCAACCGAGTACATAGCGCGGTAGTCTCCACATTGCTGATCGAGCAACTCAATCAACTCGTTTAAATTGGCCAATGAATTTACCCCGTTAAAGCCAAACCGGATTGAGACGACTCTGGCTCTCCAGATCCTTCACCTCCGGTTATCTGCTCCCAGGCCTGGAGCAGGTTTTCCATCAACTTAATCACTTCTTCGACTGCATCTGAATCCATATGGACATTGGCGTGAACCAAACGACGATAGCAATACAGGTAGAGGCGCTGTAAATTCACGGCCAGTTCGTCGCCTTGATCCAGTAAGCCCTGATCCAAAGAATAGAGCAACTCCAGAATGATATCCTGGGATCGGATAAGGGCATTACCCTTACCTTCCATATCTTTTTTCTCCAGTAGAATCAATGCCCGTTTCATAAAGCGTATCGCGCCCTGATAGAGCATGACGATTAATTTTCCCTTATTAGCCGTCTTGATCTGAACCTGGTTATACTTCTTGTATCCGCCTCTATTCATAGATCCTCAATATCCCGATTTTATTCCTAACCACGAGCCAATCCTGCAAGCTGGCTACTGAGAAAATTGCCCTGGGACTGCAAGTTGGCGATCGTGCCTTCTAAGGTGGCGAAGCGACCGACCAGGTTGAGCCTCTTCTGCTCAACCCTCCGCTCCATATCATCAATTCGGCCATCCAAATCCTCAATGGTATCATTTATGGCCTCTTCGCGATTTGTCAGCGTGCCCTCGAATTGATCCGTGATTGAATTGAGGGCAGCTCCGAGGCGACGAGCTACGCCGAAAACCAGATCGACCCTACCCAATTCCTCGCCGTCCTCCGGTATTTCGTCGGGCGTCAGATTGACGCGCAGGGCAAGTCCCGCGACATTTTCGGTATCCAATCCCCCGGTGAGGATCCGCCCAAACCCATCGGCTTCCTCCCCATTGATCGTACCCTCGACATCCTGACCCTCGTAGGTACCGGCCTCGATTCCAAGTGTTTCTATATTTTCCTCGATACTAAAGCCATTGCGCTGACCAAAACCATTGTGCTCAATCGAAAGTTTACCATCGACAACCGATGCAGCTATATCGAGCGAGATCCGACCTTCGGTCTCAACCTCCAGGCTGCCGAAGTTGAGACTCCCTCCGCCTTCGTTCTCCTCGATGAGCGTGACCGTCAGATCGCTATTTCCCAACCGATTATCGGTGACACTGATCCGGCCTTCCGCATCGACACTGACGCTCACCTCACCGTTGAGAGTACTGCGAATCTTGGTCAGTAGATCTCCGACTCTTGCCGTAGCCGCATCGTCAATCGAAAATGTCTCGCTGCGGCTATTCCCCTCGTGAGTCGTGACGTTGATCCGAATCGTATCCCCATTCTGCACCCCGGCCCCGAATATACCGGCGAAGGTCGTATCGGCATCGATCGCCGCCGTGCCATTGCTGGTATTGGCAATCGAAGCGCGCCGCACCTCTGCCACATCGCTGGAAAGTTCGGCATTTATCGCATTCGCAATCTCGTCCAGACTAGATCCGGCCGCCAGCTCGACCAAAGCAGGCTTGCCGGTGACACTGTCGAGCAATTTCAGAGTCTGATCCTCGTCGAGTTCACCTGTGAATTCAACTGAACCCAGCACACTCCCCTTGGTCGCCGCCTGGGTAACCTCAATCGCATAATTCCCGGCTCTCGTCTGCGAATTGGTCGAAACGAACTCGACATTATCATCGTTTGTGCTACCTTCTACAACAAAGAGCTTACGCACTTCTTCAAGATTATCATTAAGCGCCGTATTCAGCCGATCATTATCTATATTCAGACGTCCACTGCGGTCAAAACTGACCCCGATCAGCACCAAAGCATCGAAACCCTCGACGAGCCCCTCAACCTGAGAGGAAATAACCGAGCGCAACTCCGACTGTACTGAAATCAGCGTCGAATCGCCGCTGAGTGGTCCGCTCCGCTGGGCTCCTTCGTCGAAGGCCGTTTGATCATCAATCAAGTCCATGACCGAATTGAATTCATCGACGAAACTCTGAATATTTCCGCGCAGCGCCGAAGTATCATCCTTGTCGACCGTGATGATAACCTCTTGCCCTTCTTCGGCTTCGAGCAGATTCAGGGAAACGCCCTGAACTGCATCCGTCACCGTATTATCGGCGCGGCTTAAGGTAATGCCATTGATACGAAAAACCGCGTCCTGCCCCGCCTGCAACTCTGCGGACCGAGCATCGACTCCTGTAGTCGTCAGAGCCAGCGCACCTAAATTGAGACTCCCCCCCCCCTCGTTATTTGCACTGAGCGAAATATCGAGCTGGCTGGATCCGGCCTGCAAATCCTTGATACTGATCCGGCCCTGATCGTCGATAGAGGCCTCGATCTCATCCCCAAAAGCCTGTTCTAAAGCGCTGAGTAAGTTCTGGACCTTGAGATTTTCACTGGAAATCGCAAAGCTGCCGGATACCTGATCACCCTGGTGATTAGTACCACTGATGGTTATGGTATCACCAGCTTGGATCCCAGCTCCGAGGATCTCGGAAAAGCGGGTATCGGCGTCAGTCGTGCTCGGAGCACTAAGTATCCCAAGGGCCTCAAGCACTCCACCATCATCCTCAAACTCGGTCGAACCGCTGATTTCGAGCTCAAAACTCGATGCATCAATGGCGTTGACCGTAGCCGTGACACCGGAAGGCGCTGCTGTATTGATCGCATCGCGGATATCATTGAGCGAATCAGTGGCTAAATCTATTGTGACCGTTTTGTCGCCAATGGTCACGGTACCCGAAGCCGAAGAAGTGATCATTCCACCAACTGCGTCGGCATTGCTGCCCAAGTCGTCACTTTTGGCTCCATCGCCCGTTGCGTTGACCACTGTGCCTTTTGTCTGCAGCGCAGTATTGGAAGTCAGGACTTGAGCGACGCTCTCAAAGGCGTTGTTTGATCCTACCAGAATCCCAATGCTTTCCAGTGCATTACCCTGGTCGGCAAAAGCATCGGTGCCATCAATACGCAGACGAAACTCGGTGTTTCCATCGTCGTCGCTGGAGGAGATGATCGTCGCATTCACCCCAGTTGGCGCCGCACTGTTGATCTTATTCTGGACATCGGCAAGCGAATCGGCGCTCAGATCAATTGCAATATCTTCGCCCCCGACCTGCACCGTAGCGTTAGGAGCACTGGCCAGCCCCAAGAGCGATCCGATGGCAGTACTAGTACTGACAAAACCATCGCTCTCTGCCCCGGTTATGATCTCATCAGCGATCGATCCATCGCTTGCCAATACCCCCAGATTCTCCAATACACCACCATCGTCGACAAGGCTGGTCGTACCCTCTAATTCGAGGCGGTAACGAGTTAGGCCATCTTCTTCGCTCGAACGCACGGTAGCGGTAACATCCGTAGGAGCCGCTGCGGTAATTTTATCGCGAATATCATCGAGCGAATCGGTCGCCAAATCGATGGAAACTTCCCGGTCGCCAACCGTGACCGTACCCGAAGGCGATGAACTCAAACCAAGCAACCCACCCACCGCCTGATCGGAAGCGAGGAACTGACTCGAACTCCCACCGCTGGCGAAGGCATTCTTTATGCTGGTACCGGAAGAGCTAAATCCTAATGACTGGAGAAGATTAGTAGAGCTAGCATCCTGGATCGAAAAGCCATCCCTGCCCACTTCGTCAGCGGTCAGAATCAGCCTGTTATCGCCAGAGGCTACTGTGAGGATCTGCGCCGATACACCTGCATCTGCGGCATTTATCTTGTCGCGAACATCGAGTAAATCGTCATCGGCTTCGAGTTCAACACCTACACCATTTATCGTGAAGTCACCGCTGACCCCCAACGAATCGGAAAAACTATTGAATGAACGCGATGAAAGGCGACGAGCCTCGGCCAGTTCGAGCACTTCTACGCTGAACGAGCCGGCGGTCGCCTCGTTGGTGGCACTGACCGAGATTCGGTCGCTATCGTCCGATTGCGCATTGACGATTGAAAAGAGGTCATCGCTTTCCAGTTTCGCCACCGAGTCCTTGAGCGAGAGCAGGCTGGAATTGATCGAACCAACCGCGGCCTTCTCCTGCTCCAACTCGACCTGGCGCCGCTGAATGAGCACAACGGGACGACGCTCGATATCGATAAGCTGCGAGATTATCGCATCGGTATCAAGCCCGGAACCCAGACCAGCAAATGAAATACCTTGGGACATGCCAACCTATTCCGTAGCTTTGATTCCGCACCACATACGAGAGCGGACCTAACGCACCTGAAAAGCGCGTCAGGCTAAATCATTCACTAATAAGCCAATAATCTTCTCCACACTCATGCTGACATCTAGCACCTGTTGTGGGGGAACTTGTTTGACCAGCTCTCCAGTATCGGAATCCGTTATTCTCACCACCACCATCCCGGTATCGTTATCTACCGATACGGAATAATTACCGTCAATCTGTGCGAGAGCACTATTCAGTTTTTTGGTCAGGGCCTCAGCTTGCTCGGTTCCAACTGTGCGTTCCGACTCAGACACAGCTACAGGAGGAGCAACTGACTCCGGCCTGCTCCCAGGGTTTGCCGTTTCCTTAGAATCCCGTCTCGAGACCTGCACGTCCACTGGGTTTTTTTCATGCCTGGTATTCAGGGAATTTATGTTTTCCATAATTATCTCACCCCTCTCTTTGAGAGAAGCCCTGCTCTATCGGCAATATTTGATTTACCCTTTTCTTGCGGATCTGGCCTTCCGGAGAGCACTTTCGCCGCTCTCCGGAAAGACCTTCCCCGTAATTATTGTAACAGCGCCAGAGCATTCTGCGGCAAGAGTCTGGCCTGAGCAAGCATCGCCGTAGCCGCCTGACTGAGAATTTGCGCCCGGGTAAAATGCGTAACTTCGTTCGCGATATCCGCATCGCTGATCGCAGCTTCCGAAGCCTGGACATTTTCAATCTCGTTCTCAGTGTAGGCTATAGTGAATTCCAATCGATTTTGAAAGGCACCGAGGCTACCCCGCTGCATAGCCACCGCCGAAACGGCTTGATCTATCGCCGTTATTGAAGTGCGCGCAGAAGCAATCGTGGCCACCGACTTATCACTCATATTGATCGAAACTCCACTGGCCTGCATATCATCCACTGAGATTTCGAGCTGATTATGCGATTCACTAAAAGCACCGACTTGAAATGAACCGCCTTCCCCCGCAGTGATTACTATCTCCTTGCCCTCAAGGTCATCATCAGAGTAAAATGAGGTCTCATCGATAACATTCGGCCCCGCCATCGTCACCTGTATACCCAGACGGTCGAAATTGGCAACGACCTGAGTGCCAGTAGAAACCTGTCCCACACCGGCACTCCCACCTGCGTGGTTGTCGAGCAAATTACCAATCCGGATCGTCTGCGAAACCGTGCCATTGCCCAGCGTCAACTCGCCGTCGTCGGCCCCATCCACAAAAGTATAGGTGCCAGCTGCAGCACTGGAAATCCGGATACCAGTTACACCCGTATCACTGCTGTCGGCTATTGCGTCACTATTAGCAAGATCGACCGCATTACCATAACCAGTCAAAAGCGATTGGCCATTATAAGTAGTCGACTTAGCAATACGGGTTATCTCTTCAGTAAGCTGGCCGAACTCAGCCTGGATCGACTCCCGGTTCTTATCAGTAACGGTACTCGACGCAGACTGCACCGCCAATTCGCGCATACGCACCAAGATCGCATTGACCTCATTGAGCGAACCCTCAGCAACCTGAATAAGATTAGTGGCCTGTTCGGCGTTTCTCACACTCATTTTCAAGCCGCTGACCTCTGCCCGCATATCCTCTCGGATCGATAGGCCGGCAGCATCATCGGCAGCCCTGATAACTCTCAATCCCGAAGACAAACGCTCCAACCGAGTCGTCAATTCGCGATTATTCACCGTCAGATGTCTCTTTGCATTGAGAGCAGAAATATTGTTATTAACTCGAAGCGCCATTATAGTCGAACCTCCTTGTTTGTCGTGCTAATAAAAGGCATCCATGCCTAGTTTTTCGCCCCGTTCCCCAACGGAGCT
>MDTE01093755.1_pt1 | contig 14224 bp, 10 predicted proteins | sample 811231 | NCBI WGS metagenome assembly MDTE01 (sample SAMN05326651, study PRJNA326480) | marine metagenome | isolation source: seawater | place: Indian Ocean: Red Sea | collected 2010 | reverse complement strand
GTCAGCCTGAGGATGCGGCCCTCACGCGCCGCCGCGATGGTCTCGTAGGAATCATAGCCGTGCATGCCGTGCCCTCCCGGATCGACCCGTTCTTGAAATGTTTAACGCCTGCCCTAGAGGGTAGTATAGTGGCCCACCGCGGCGCACGGAATTGCGCGCCCGGCATAGTGCAGGACTGCGAATAGATTTATGGGGCGCCCATGAAACTCGCCGAGGTTTCGCTCGACGACAAATATTCCGCTGAACGCGGCGATGTTTTCTTAACCGGCACCCAGGCGCTGGTGCGTCTGCCGATGATGCAGTACCGGCGCGACGCCGCGGCCGGGCGCGACACGGCGTGCTACATCTCCGGCTATCGCGGCTCGCCTCTTGGCAATTTCGACAAGGCGCTGTGGCAGGCGAAGCAATTTCTCGAACGCCAGAACATCTATTTCCAGCCCGGCGTAAACGAGGATTTGGCGGCAACGGCGATCTGGGGCACGCAGCAGATCAACCTCATGGGCGACGGCGACAAGGACGGCGTGTTCGGCATCTGGTACGGCAAAGGCCCCGGCGTCGACCGCTCGATCGACGTGTTCAAGCACGCCAATCTCGCTGGTACGGCGCCCCTTGGCGGCGTTCTCGCACTCGCCGGCGACGATCATGTCTGCGCCTCCTCCACCACGGCGCATCAGAGCGAATATAATTTCCGCGCCGCCATGATGCCGGTGCTCAATCCCTCCGGCGTGCAGGAGATTATCGATCTCGGCCTTCATGGCTGGGCGATGTCGCGCTATGTGGGGCTCTGGACCGGCTTCATCTGCATCGCCGAGACCATCGATTCTTCGGCCATCGTCTCGGTCGATCCCGAGCGCATCCAGCCGATCCTGCCCGAGGATTTCGAAATGCCGGAAGGCGGCCTTAACATTCGCTGGCCGGACACGCCGCTCGGCCAGGAGGCGCGCCTGCACGAGCACAAGCTGGATGCGACGCGCGCCTATGTGCGCGCCAACAAGCTCGACAAGACCATCGTCGACGGGCCCGGGCGGCGCATCGGCATCGTCACCGCCGGCAAGGCTTATCTCGACGTGCGCCAGGCGCTCGACGATCTCGGCATCGATCTGGAGACCGCCAAGCGGCTCGGCATCGCCATATACAAGCCGGCGATGACCTGGCCGCTCGAACCGCAAGGCATCGCCGCCTTCGCCCGTGGGCTCGAGGAAATTCTCGTCGTCGAGGAGAAGCGTGGCCTGATCGAGGAACAACTCAAAGCCATCCTCTACAATGTCGACGCGGATTCCCGCCCACGCGTGTTCGGCAAGCATGACGAGGACGGCAGTTGGTTGCTGCGCTCGGCCGATGAGCTCGACGCCGGTCAGGTGGTGCAGGCCATGGCGCGGCGCTTCGCAGGGCGGCCGGGATTCGAGAAGGTCGGCGAGCGCGCCGGTTACCTCGCCCAGCGCGCCGAGGAGATGGCTCAGGCCGAACAGGCGAAGATCGTTCGCATCCCCTATTTCTGCTCCGGCTGCCCGCACAATAGCTCGACCAAGGTGCCGGAAGGCAGCCGGGCGCTCGCCGGTATCGGCTGCCACTACATGGCGCAGTGGATGGACCGCGACACTGACACTTTCACCCATATGGGCGGCGAGGGCGCCAACTGGGTCGGCCAGGCGCCGTTCAGCAAGACCGGCCATGTGTTCCAGAATATCGGCGACGGCACCTATTTCCATTCCGGCTCGCTCGCCATCCGCGCCGCCGTCGCCGCCGGCGTCAACATCACCTTCAAGCTGCTCTACAACGACGCCGTGGCGATGACCGGCGGCCAGCCGATGGACGGGCCGCTCTCGGTGCCGCGCGTCTCGCGCCAACTCCAATCGGAAGGCGTCGGGCGCATCGCCGTGGTGACCGACGATCCGCTCAAATACCCGCTCGACAAGCAGTTCGCCCCTGGCGTCACGGTGCATCACCGCGACGACCTGGATAAGGTGCAGCGCGACATGCGTTTGTGGCAGGGCGTTTCGGCGATTGTCTACGACCAGATGTGCGCGACGGAAAAACGCCGGCGGCGCAAGCGCGGGCTTTTGGAAGACCCTGACACCCGCGTTCTGATCAACCCGGATGTGTGCGAGGGCTGCGGCGATTGCGGCACCGCGTCGAACTGCCTTTCGGTGGTGCCGACCGAGACCGAATTCGGCCGCAAGCGCAAGATCGATCAATCCTCCTGTAACAAGGATTATAGCTGCGTGAACGGCTTCTGCCCGAGCTTCGTCATGGTCAAGGGCGGGGGCTTACGCAAACGCAAACCGACCGGCGCCGGCGACAAGCTGTTCGCTGCCCTGCCCGAGCCGGAGATTCCCGCTTGCGAGACGCCCTACGGCATCGTGATCACTGGCGTCGGCGGCACCGGCATCGTCACCCTCGGCGCCCTTCTCGGCATGGCGGCGCGTCTCGAAGGCAAGGGCGGCACGGTACTTGACAAGGCCGGCCTGGCGCAGAAATACGGCGCCGTGATCAGCCATGTGCGCATCGCCGAGAAAACCGAGGACATCCACGCTGTGCGTATCGGCAGCGGCGGTGCCGATCTCCTGCTCGGCTGCGACATGGTGGTGGCGGCGGGATCGGAAGCACGCGCCCGCCTGATTCCGGAGCAGGGACGCGCCATCGTCAACAGCAACGAAGCGCCGACCGGCGATTTCACCCGCGACCCCGACCTGCGATTCCCCGGCGGAGACCTACAAAAGGTGATCCGGGATACGGATGCGGGAGCCGAATTCGTCAACGCCACGCGCCTCGCCACCGCGTTGGTCGGCGACGCCATCGCCGCCAACCTGTTCCTGCTCGGCTATGCCTATCAGCGGGGCCGCATTCCGGTGAGCGGCGCGGCCATCGAGCAGGCCATCGCGCTCAACGGCGTTTCGGTCGATAGCAACCATCGCGCCTTCCGCTGGGGCCGCGCCGCCGCGGTGGATATCGCCGCGGTGACGAATCAGGCGGGCGGCGCGCAAGCGCACGAGAGCGCGCCAAGCGAACAAACTCTCGATGATCTTATCGCGCGGCGCGCGGAGGACCTCACCGCCTTTCAGAACGCCGCCTATGCCGAGCGCTACCGCGAGTTTCTCGCCCATGTGCGCACCGTGGAGGGCCAGCGTACGCCGGGCGAAGAGGGCCTCAGCGACAGCGTCGCCCGCGCCTATCACAAGCTCCTCGCCTATAAGGACGAATATGAGGTCGCGCGGCTCTATACCGATGGCCGTTTCCAAAAGCTTCTGCGCGAGACCTTCGAAGGCGATTACTCGCTGCATTACAGCCTGGCGCCGCCGCTCCTCGCCGCGCGCGACGCGGAGACCGGCCATCTCAAGAAGCGCCTCTACGGCCCCTATATAATGAGCGCCTACCGTCTGCTGGCGAAATTCAAGTTTCTGCGCGGCACCCCGTTCGATCCGTTCGGCTATTCGGCGGAGCGGCGCGGCGAGCGCGCCCGCATCGACGCCTATGAAGCGACCGTGCGCGAATTGCTCGGCAAACTCACGCGCGACAATCACGGATTGGCGATGGAAATCGCCCGTCTGCCGCTCAAGGAGCGCGGCTTCGGTCATATCAAACAGGCCAATGCCGAGGCCGCCGGCGCGCGCGAGGCGGAGTTGATGGCCTATTGGCGGAACCCGTCAAGCCAAGCCAGCGCGGCGGAATGAAGGGAGCGAAAGGATGAGCGGAACTGGACCGGCCATCGTCGTCGGCGTGGGGCCCGGACTGGGCGCGGCGATCTGCCGGCGCTTCGCGCGCGAAGGCATGAATGTCGCCGTGGCGGCGCGCAAGGCGGAAAAAACCGAGAAGATCGTCGCCGAGGTCAACGCGCTCGGCGGCGGCGAGGCGCGCGGCTTTGCCGTCGATACCACCGACGAAGCGGCGGTCGAAAAGCTGTTCGACGATGTCGCGGGCACATGGGGCGTGCCGGACGCCGCGATCTACAATGCCGGCGCCTTCATGAAGACCAGCATCCTCGACGCCACGGCGGCGGATTTCAAACGCTGCTGGGAGGCCAATTGCTATGGCGGCTTTCTCGTCGGGCGCGCCGCCGCGACGCGCATGGTGCCGAATGGGTCAGGCTCGATCCTCTTCACCGGCGCGACGGCGAGCAAGCGCGGCAGCGCGCAATTCTTCAACCTCTCGGTCGGCAAGTTCGGCCTGCTGGCCTTGGCGCAAGCCATGGCGCGCGAGTTGGGGCCACAAGGCATCCATGTCGCCCATGTCATCATCGACGGCCAGATCATGTCCGAGCGCTACGCTCACCTGGCCGAGGACCGCCCGCCGGACGCCCTGTTGGAGCCGGACTCGATCGCCGAGACCTACTGGCAGCTCCACGCCCAAGACCGCACAAGCTGGGCCTTCGACGTCGACCTCAGGCCCTGGGTGGAGAAGTTTTAGCAATAGCGCTGGCGCTTAGTTCGCCCCTTCTCCCTAATCCCTCTTCCCCCCGGGGAAGAGGGACTTATTACTTATCAAAAAGCGTGTTTGTCGGCTTCGGCCTTGAATTTCTCCAGCTTCTCGGGCGTGGTTTCGGTCTGGTGGTTGGCCTTCCACTCGCCATAGGTCATGCCGTAGACCGCCTCGCGCGCCGCGTCGTAATCCATTTCGATGCCGCGTTCCTCGGCCGCCTTCAGGTACCATTTGGCGAGGCAATTGCGGCAGAAGCCGGCGAGATTCATCAGATCGATATTCTGCACATCGGTGCGCTTGCGGAGATATTCCGTCAGGCCGCGAAAGGCCGCGGCTTCCAATTCGATGCGTGTCTGGTCGTCCATGTCTCAACTCCACTTTAGCGTTGCGGAAAGTTTGTCGTAATCGCTTGCGAATACGTATAACAGCGCATGCGCTCCTCCCCAACCGCCGGCTTCGGCCTGCCCGCGCTCGCCGCCGGAATCCTCGTTATTTCCTTCTCGCCGGTTCTCGTTCAGATCAGCGAAGTGGGGCCGAGCGCCACCGCGCTCTACCGCATGCTGTTCGCCATGCCGGCGCTCACCACCTGGATGCTGCTGGAGCGCCGCGGTGAACCCGTCCCCTTGCGCCGCCTCACCCGACGCGATTGGTTGTGGCTCGCCCTCGCCGGGCTGTTCTTCGCCGGCGATTTGATCGCCTGGCACAACGCCATCCGGCTGAGCGGCGTCGCCAACGCCACCTTCCTCGCCCATCTCTCGACGCCGATCGTCTCCATCGGCGCCTGGCTGATCCTCGGCGAGCGCCTGAGCTGGGGCTTCATGGCGGGCCTCGCCGTCGCCATGGCGGGCACGGCGCTGATCATGGGCGCGAGCAGCTTCGGGCTGAGCGGCGACCTGCTGGGCGACGGGCTCGGCGTGCTCACCGCCTTTTTCTACGGCGCCTATCTGCTCACCATCAAATATTTGCGCGAGAGCTTGCCGAGCGGGCTGATCATGGCGGCAAGCAGTGCCTTCAGCCTGATCGTCTTTCTCATCGCCGCGTGGATCTCGGGCGAGGCGCTGATCCCGGAGACGCTCTATGGCTGGGGCGCGATGGTCGCCATCGGGCTCGGCATCCATAGTGGTGGCCAGGGGCTGATCACGGTCGCCTTCCGCCATTTGAGCGCCGCGTTTGCCTCGGTCGCCCTGCTGGCCACGCCGGTGCTCGCCGCGCTCTTCGGCTGGCTCCTGCTCGGCGAGACGCTGACCCTGCCGCAGGCGCTCGGCTGCGCCGCGGTGCTGGTCGGCATCGCCCTGTCGCAACGCTTCGCCACGGCCAAGCCATGACGACACGGAGCGCCGCGCCTTGGTTGTTCTGGCTCGCGGCGGCGCTGTTGTTCGGCTATGGCCATCTCACCCGGGTCGCGCCGGGCGGCATGGTCGATGCCCTGATGCGCGACTTCGCCGTCGGCGCCGCCATGCTCGGCAATATCTCGGCGATGTATTGGTACGCCTATTCGATCTTCCAAATCCCCGGCGGCTTCCTGCTCGACCGTTTCGGCCCCGGGCGCATCATCGCCGTGAGCGCCCTCCTTTGCACCTTGGGTGGTCTTCTGTTCGCATACGCGCCGAGCGTGGAAGTGGCCAATGCCGGGCGCTTCATCACCGGCGCGGGCGGTGCGGCGCTCTATGCCTGCTGCGTCAAGATCGCCCATGCCTCCTTCGATTCCCGGCGCTTCGCTCTCCTCGGCGGCATCACCATCCTGATCGGCATGTTCGGCGCCGCCCTCGGCCAGGCGCCGGTCGCGGCGCTGATCGAAATCGGCGGCTGGCGGCCAGTGATGTTTTGGGTGGCGCTCGCGGCGCTGCCCCTCGGCGCGCTGGTCTTTCTCGGCCACCGCAAACCAGCCGAGGCGCCCGCCGAGGCGATCACTTCGCGTGCACTGTTCGGCCTGATGCGTGATGTCGCGCGGCTCAAGCAATATTGGGTCATCACCCTCTTCGCCATGATGATCGCCGGGCCGGCGATCTCCTTTCCGGTCTGGGGCATCGCCTTTTACATGCAGGTGCTAGGTTATCCGCGGCCGGAAGCGGCGATTTTCACTACGCTCGCTCTTCTCGGCTGGGCTGCCGGCTCGCTTTCGGCGGGCTGGCTCTCGGGCCGCCTGCCCCGCCGACGCAAGGTGATCGCCATCACACAAGCGGCAATGGGCCTCCTCGGCTGGTCGCTCTTCGTCGCCTTTCCTGGCCTGCCGGAGGCGGTGCATTACATTCTGATGCTGCTGATCGGGCTTTCCGCTGGCGGCATCGTGGTGAGCTTCATTCTGATCGCCGATATATGCCCGCCGCGCGCTGTCGGCACGGCGACCGGCATCTCCAACACCGTGGTCATGCTGATGAGCGCCGCGATATTGTTGATCATGGGCTTTGTGCTCGACCTGTTGTGGACCGGCGAGATCGTTGATGGCGTTCGCATCTATTCGCCCTTTGCGTTCCGCACGGCCTACCTCATTATGCCGGCATCGTCGCTTGTCGCGCTGATGGCGGCGCTCTGGATCCATGAGGCGCCTCGCGCCAAAAAAGATTAGTTGCAACTGAAATCATATCCTTTGCCATGACCCGTTCCTCCGCCCAGATTCTCCGAAACATGTTCGACGCCGCCGTGGACGCGGCCCAGCCGGCCCTCTGCGTGCCGCCGCATCTGCCGCCGCCGCCCAGCGGCCGAACCGTGGTGATCGGCGCGGGCAAGGCCGGTGGCGCCATGGCGCGGGCGGTCGAAGAGCATTGGCGGGGACCTTTGGAGGGCCTCGTCGTGACGCGCTATGGCCACCGGGTCGAGACCCAGAATATCGAGGTCGTCGAAGCCTCGCACCCGGTGCCGGACCAAGCCGGCGCCGATGCCGCCCGGCGCATCCTCGAGCTGGCCGGCGGTCTCGGTGAAGAGGACCACGCGCTCTGTCTCATCTCGGGCGGCGGCTCGGCATTGCTCTCGCTACCGGCCGAGGGCCTCACCCTCGACGATAAGCAACAGGTGACGACGGCGCTGCTGCGCTCGGGAGCCGATATCTCCGAGATCAATTGCGTGCGCAAACATCTCTCGGCGATCAAGGGCGGGCGCCTCGCCTCCGCCTGCCATCCGGCACCGGTGATCACCCTGGCGATCTCCGACGTGCCGGGGGACGATGCGGCAGTGATCGCCTCCGGCCCGACCGTGCCCGACCCGAGCACGTTCGCCGAGGCGCGCGCGGTGCTTGAGAAATACGCGATCGAACCGCCGAAGAGTGTCGCGGCGCATCTCCGCGCCGAGGCGGCGGAAAGCCCCAAGCCTGGCGACGAACGCCTAGCCGGCGCGGACTTCCGTCTGATTGCCGCCCCTGCCGCCTCGCTCAAAGCCGCGGGGAAAGTGGCGGAAGCAGCGGGCTATCGAGCACGCATCCTCGGCGATGCGCTTGAGGGCGAGGCGCGTGACATGGCGCAAGAGCATGCGGCGCTTGCCCGCGGATGCGCGCCCGGCACGGTGCTGCTCTCCGGCGGCGAAGCGACGGTTACGGTCGCCGGCCAAGGGCGTGGCGGCCCCAATGCGGAATATGCCTTGGCGCTCGCGCTGGCGCTCGACGGCGCAGCCGATATCTCGGCCATGGCCTGCGATACCGACGGCATCGACGGCACGGAGGACAATGCCGGCGCGTTCGTTGCGCCCGACACTTTGGCGCGCGCCGCCGCGTGCGGCGAGGACGGCGCCCGGCGGCTGGCGGCAAACGACGCCTATGGCTTTTTTCAAGCGCTCGACGATCTCGTCATGTCCGGCCCGACTTTGACCAACGTTAACGATTTCCGCGCCATACTGATCGCGCCTGGCACCGACTAGGCCGAATTGTTAGGCTAAGACACATGCGCCAACACCGCAGAGCTAAGATCGTCGCGACACTGGGCCCCGCGAGCTCTACGCCGGAGCGCATCCATGCCCTGTTCACCGCCGGCGTCGATGTGTTCCGCTTCAATTTCAGTCACGGCACCCATGACGAGCACCGCGCCCGCTACGACATCGTGCGCGAAATCGAGCGCGAGGTCGGCCGCCCCATCGCGGTGATGGCCGATTTACAGGGGCCGAAGCTGCGCGTCGGCGAATTCGCCTCCGGCGCGGCGGTGCTGGAGCCCGGCGGCGATTTCCGCCTCGATCTCTCGCCCGAGCTAGGCGATTCGAGCCGCGCGCCACTGCCCCATCCGGAAATCTTCTCGGCCCTCGAAGACGGCGCGGAAATCCTGCTCGATGATGGGCGCATCCGCCTCGCGGTCGCATCGCATGGCGAGGATTATGCCGACACGATCGTGCAAGTGGGCGGCAAGCTCTCCGACCATAAGGGCGTCAACCTGCCGCGCGTGCCGCTCGGGCTCGGCGCGCTGACTGACAAGGACCGGCGCGACCTTCGCTTCGCGCTCGATATGGGCGCCGACTGGATTGCGCTTTCCTTCGTGCAGCGGCCCGACGATGTGGCGGCGGCGCGCACGCTGATCGCCGGGCGCGCGGTGATCATGACCAAACTGGAAAAACCTGCCGCGCTCGACAGCCTGGCGGAAATTATCGACCTGTCCGACGGCATCATGGTGGCGCGCGGCGATCTCGGCGTCGAGCTGGCGCCGGAAGATGTGCCGGCGGAGCAGAAGAATATCGTGCGGGCCGCGCGGCGCGCCGGCAAGCCGGTGGTGGTGGCGACGCAAATGCTCGAATCGATGATCCAGGCCGCCGCCCCGACCAGAGCCGAAGCCTCCGACGTCGCCACCGCCGTCTATGACGGCGCCGACGCGCTCATGCTGTCCGCCGAATCTGCGGCGGGCGACTATCCGGTGGAATCTGTGACGATGATGAACCGCATCATCGAGCGGGTTGAGCGCGACCCGGCTTACCGCGCGCTCATCGAAAGCCAGCAATATGATCTAGAAGCAACGCCGGCGGACGCGATCACCGCCGCCGCCCGGCAAGTCGCGGAGACGGTGCATGCCGCCGCCGTGGTGAGCTACACCACCTCCGGCTCGACCGCGCTGCGCGCCGCGCGCGAACGGCCGAACGTGCCGATCCTGGCGCTCACCCCGGAGCACGCCACGGCACGCCGCCTCGCCATGCTATGGGGCGTCCACAGCCTGCATACGGTGGACGCGACGGATTTTCAGGAGATGGTCGATATCGCCTGCCATGCCGCGCGCGAGCAGGAATTCGCCCGCCTCGGCGACCGCATCGTCATCACCGCTGGCGTCCCGTTCGGCACCCCGGGCGCCACCAACGTGCTCCGGATCGCCTGGGTTGGCGAATAAATCACCCCTAACCACCTGAATCCATAAATTAAATAAGGGCCGTCCCTATTGAAAAGCGGGTGGGCGGTGGATGTTGAGCCTGAGGGGGCGCGGCGGTTAGATCGTCGAGCGTTCGACGATGGGGCGGAGTTGTTTGATCATACGCTTGGCGTGCGCCATGTGGGGATGCACCTTCAGGGCGCGCTCGAGGCATCCAGCGCCTCGGCCGGGTTTTCCAGCGCCATATGAATAAGACCCAACCCGGATAGCGCGCCGAAATGGCGCGGCTCGAGGGCCAGGGTGTGCTCCACATCGGCGATCGAAAGCGCATATTCGCCCATGAGATAATAGAGCGTGGCGCGCTTGTTCCAGCCCTCGGCGAAATCGGGCTTCATCTCGATCACCGTATTGAAACTCGCGAGCGCCGCCTCGAAGGCGCGGTGGTTCATCGCCGCGGTGCCGCCGGCGAGGACGCGGTCCACCGCCGGATCGTCGGTCAGGCTCCAGAGATGCCAAATCTGCGCCTCGATACCGGCGACATCGGCCATGCTCTCGGCGCCGCGCAATTCGGCGAAGAGACCGTCAAGTCTGGGATCGCCCTGTCCCGCCATTGCCATCCGCCCCACCGTCAGCGCCACCAGCAACCCGATCAGGGCGAGCCCCCGGCTCACCCGCCAAGCACGCGACCCGCAAGCGCCGGCGGCAGCGGCCCGCCGGTCGCCCAATCGAGCAACTCCGCCGTATGGATGACCGGGATAGGCGTTCCGGAAGCGATCTGAACCATGCATCCGATATTCCCCGTGGCGATGATATCGGGCTCCGTCCGTTCGAGCGTATCGACCTTGCGCTTGAGCATGCGCCCGGCCAGTTCCGGTTGCAAGATATTGTAGGTGCCGGCGGAGCCGCAGCAGAGATGCCCGTCGGCCGGCTCGCACAGCTCAAAGCCGGCATCGGCGAGCAGTTTCTTCGGTTCATCGTGCAGTTTCTGGCCGTGCTGCATGGAGCAGGCGCCGTGATAGGCGACGCGCAACTTGGGCAGCGGGACCGTCCTGAGCGGTGCGAGACCGGCCAAGACTTCGGATACGTCCTTCGCCAGGCCGGCGAACTCGGCGGCGTCCTCGCCCATCGCGGCCTCCTCACGGAAGAGCCCGCCATAATCCTTCAACATGGTGCCGCAGCCCGAGGTATTGGCGACCACGGCGTCGAGCGCGCCGCGGCGGTGCTCGGCCAGGAAGGCGGCGATATTGCCGCGCGCCGCCGCCTGCGCCGCCGCCCGCTCGCCGTGATGGAGCGCGAGCGCGCCGCAACAGCCCGCCCCTTTCGGAACCACCACCTCGCAGCCATGGCGCACCAGAACGCGAGCGGTCGCCTCGTTGATTTCCGGCGCCAACGCCTTCTGCACGCAGCCGGTCGCGAGCGCCACGCGCTTCCGCGCCGCGCCGCCCCCGGCGGCGATGGTCTGCGGCCGGTCGACCCAGGAAGGCGCGTGGACCGGACGAAAGGCGAGACGCATCAGGGCGCCGATCCGGCCGGGCAGAAATTGGCCCAAAAGCGCCGGGCCGCGCGCCGCTATAACGGCGGCGCGAAAAAGGCCCGGGCGCGGCAGGAGAAAGAGCAGCTTGCGGCGCAGCAGCCGCTCGATCGGCGGCCGCCGGTAGGTTTGCGCGATATGAGCACGGGCATGATCGACGAGATGCATGTAGTCGACGCCGGAGGGGCAAGTCGTCATGCAGGAGAGGCAAGAGAGGCAGCGGTCGATATGGCGCACCGTGGTGTCGTCGGCTTCGCGACCGCTTTCCAGCATGTCCTTGATCATATAGATGCGCCCACGTGGGCTGTCGCGCTCGTCGCCGAGCTGCACATAGGTCGGGCAGGTTGCGAGGCAGAAGCCGCAATGGACGCAGGATCTCAGCACCCGTTCCGCCTCGGCGATCTCCGGCTTGGCCAATTGCGTGATGTCGAACCCGGTCTGCATGTTCTACCCCGCCGTCACACCCCGGCATACATGCGGCCCGGATTGAGCACGCCGGCAGGGTCGAAGCTTTCCTTGAGGCGCGCCGTAAGCCCGGCGACCGCCGCCGCCGGCGGCTCGAAGACCGGGATGGCGGCGCGCATATCGCCCGGTGCGCGGAGGAGCGTCGCATGGCCGCCCTCGGCCTTCGCCGCCTCGCGCACCGCCGGCGCGCCAGCGTCCTCCTCTGCCGCCACCGCGAGCCAAACCAGGCCGCCGGCCCAATCGAGATAGGCCTCGGCAACCATGCTTTCCCGCAAGCGGGCGATCAGCCGCGCGCCGGCGGTCGGCGGCAGGGAGATGCGCCAGAGCGCCCGGGAATCCCCGGTGAAGGGCGCCACGTCCCGTACTTCCTGCCAGAATCGGCGCGAATTCATGCCGTGCAACTCCTCGATATCGCCACGCAGCGCGAACAGGGCGCGAAGCGCCGCGCAGCGCGCCTCGGCAGAGGGGCCGATGCCTTCGATGCGGAGCGCGGCGACGGAGGCGCCGGCGCCCGCGACATAGGAGACGCCCGAGCGCGCCGCCAGCGCCGCCGGCAGATAAGCCGCACCGGAGACGTCATGAGGGCTCGCCAACGCATCATTCATCGCAGCGACCGCCTCCGCCACGTCCAGCCCGAAGACGAGCACGGTGCGGGTCTTCTCCGACGCCGGCATAACCTTGACCGAGACCTCGTGCAGCGCCGCAAGCGTGCCCCAGGAGCCAGCTAACAGCTTGCAGAGATCGTATCCAGTGACGTTCTTGACCACCTTGCCGCCGGATTTGAAGATGTCCGCCCGGCCGCTCACGGCATGAAAGCCGAGCAGATGGTCGCGCGCCGCGCCGGCCTTGATACGTCGCGGACCCGAAAGATTGCAGGCGATGGCGCCGCCCAATGTCGCGACACCCGTGCCGCCGAGAACGGCGCCGTAATCCGCGGGCTCGAAGGCGAGCATTTGGTTCTGTTCGGCGAGCGCCGCTTCGATCTCGGCGAGCGGCGTGGCGGCGCCGGCGGTCAGCACCAGTTCTTCCGGCTGATATTCTTGGATGCCGGAGAAGGCCGAGAGGTCGAGGGTGCGTTCCGTCTGCATCGGCCGGCCAAGGGCGCGCTTGCTGCCGCCGCCGACGATCTCTAACGGGTGGACGCCCGCCACCGCCCATTCGACGGTCTGCACCAGCTCGTCGACCGTGCTTGGTTTGAGCGTTTCGGCCATCAAAAGCGCGGCAGGTCGGGGAATGGCAGCTCGCCGTCATGGACATGCATGCGGCCGAGCTCGGCGCAGCGGTGAAGTGTCGGGAAAACCTTGCCCGGGTTCAAGAGATGCCCCTCGTCGAAGGCGCATTTGACGCGCTGCTGCTGCTTGAGGTCGGTCTCATCGAACATCTCGCCCATCAGGTCGCGCTTCTCCACGCCGACGCCGTGCTCACCGGTCAGCACGCCACCCACTTCGACGCAGAGCTTAAGGATCTTGCCGCCCATCTCCTCGGTGCGCTCCAACTCCCCGGGTATATTGGAATCGTAGAGGATAAGCGGATGGAGATTGCCGTCGCCGGCATGGAACACGTTGGCCACTTGCAGAACGTATTCCGCCGACAGCTCGGAGATGCGGGCGAGCACCTCGGCAAGCCGGTGACGCGGAATGGTGCCGTCCATGACGTAGTAGTCCGGCGCCAGGCGCCCGGCGGCGGGAAAAGCGGATTTCCGCCCGAGCCAGAATTTTTGGCGCTCCGCCTCGCTCTCGCTTACCCGGAGCGAACTTGCCTCGCAGGCCCGGGCGATATCTCCGACGCGGCGCACCAATTCGGCCACTTCGACCTCCGGCCCGTCCAACTCACAAATCAGGACCGCTTCAGCGTCGAGTGGATAGCCGGCATGGCAGAATTCCTCGGTGGCGTGGATCGCCGGCTTGTCCATCAGCTCGAGCCCGGCGGGGATGATGCCGGCGGCGATGATATCGGCGACGCACCGCCCGGCGCTGTCATTGCTGGGAAAGCCGATGAGGAGCGCCTGCGCCACCGGCGGCTTGGGCAGGATGCGCACGGTCACTTCGGTGATCACGCCGAGCATGCCTTCGGAGCCGGTGATCAAGCCGAGGAGATCATAGCCGTCGCTATCGAACTGCTTGCCGCCGATGCGGATGACCTCGCCATCCATTAGCACCATCTCGACGCCGAGGAGATTGTTGGTGGTGACGCCATATTTTAGGCAATGCACACCGCCCGAATTCTCCGCCACATTGCCGCCGATCGAGCAGGCGATCTGGCTCGACGGGTCGGGCGCGTAATAAAAGCCGGCAGCATCCATCGCCTGGCTGATCGCAAGATTGGCGACGCCGGGCTGGACCACCGCCGCGCGGTTGGCGTAATCGATCTCAAGGATGCGGTTGAAGCGGCCGAGGCCGAGCGTGATGCCGTCGGCGAGCGGCAGCGCGCCGCCGGAAAGCCCGGTGCCGGCGCCGCGCGGCACGATCTTCACCCCCTCCCGCTTGCAGAACGCAAGAACGCGGGAGACTTCCTCCGTATCGCCCGGCAAGGCAACCAGCATGGG
>MDTE01131066.1_pt1 | contig 14225 bp, 9 predicted proteins | sample 811231 | NCBI WGS metagenome assembly MDTE01 (sample SAMN05326651, study PRJNA326480) | marine metagenome | isolation source: seawater | place: Indian Ocean: Red Sea | collected 2010 | reverse complement strand
CGGCAAGGGCCCATTTGAGGGAGTCGACAGGGATGTATGCAGCCCCGGGGGAAGTAGTGACTGTCACGGTACCGCCCAGGCTAGTTGACTCGGGGGCCTTCATACTTGTAGGGGCTCACAGCGACAATCTTTGGGGGAAGGAGCAGCTACACCGTCATCCGGAGATTGTTAGGTGGTGGTACATCAATCAAACCTACATGGAAGTAGGTAATGCATTCGGGGGGACAATCTACGTCGCATTCGAGGCTGGTTCTCAATTGGGGGATGTAGAGGTAATAATCTCCAACGCAGTAGAGTCGCCAACTTACATGCACGGGGAGTCAAGCATCTCCGACTGGTTGGAAAACGACAGACTAAATCCAGCTCCTTGGGCAGAGATAGGAAGCGACCAGTTCATCCTCACAGTGCCAAGCCATGAGATACGGGAGCTAGATAATCCGGATGAACTGATGGATTGGTGGGACCAAGCCCTGATGATGGAGCACGAGTTGTACGGCTTCCTACCATGGCCGAGAATCGAGAGGGCTGTCTTCGATGCGCAAATTTCCGCAGGATGGATGCATTCGGGATATCCATTCATGGCCCACGACCTTAGCGCGGAATCGGTGGTGAACGTTAGTCGAATGTCCGAAGAAGGCGACTGGGGAATGTTCCATGAATTGGGGCACAATCACCAGTGGATGCCATCGACCCTTCCCGGCACTACCGAGGCGAGTTGCAACTTCGCGAGTGTCTACTTGATGGAGGAGTTGGTCGGCATATCCGGCCATGAGGCTATTTCGCCACATCAGAGGGAATCTAGGACTCGTTCTTACTTCGATGGCGGCGCCAATATGTCTGATTGGTCCGTTTGGGTGGCATTGGAGACATTCCTAATGGTGAAAGAGGAGTGGTCGTGGACTCCCATAACTGCCGCGCTGACATCATACTACGACCTGCCTCCTAACGAGGTTCCAAACACGGACGAGGATAAATTCAACTTTTGGGTCATGCAACTTTCAAACTCAACTGGATACAATTTAGCACCATACCATCAAGCCTGGGGATTCCCTCTCAATCAAGGCACATTCGATGCACTAGAGGGACTCCCTGTTTGGATAAATGACCCGCTCAGAGGAAACTTCTTCGAATATTAAGCAATTATCAGGGACTTACACGCCCCAAGTATTTCAGAAGCCAATTCTGCAAATATCTCATGGGAGACTTACGACAATGGGACGAACATCTCGCTTACACTGTTCTACGGAACAACTGATGGGGGCGATCAACCCTCATCTTGGGATAGCAGCATCTCCATGGGGTCGACAGATGTGGGTGGCCATTCTCAAGAGATTACAGGACTTTCATGCTGTGGGACAAATTACTTCGCTAGGATAAGGGCTGAGAATAGCGTCGGTGAGAGCTGGTTTGGACCGGTCTCCTGGACCACTGACTATCTCTCAGACTGAAGTACTCTGATCATTCTCTCCAGTGAAAAATTAGGTATGAATCTATCGTGCCAAACTGACAAAGGGACCCATATAATCGTATGGATTATGGTGACGGCGAATGCTGGTATCAAGGGGAGCCTTGGTTCGCCTTGCATGATGAAAGCGACAATTCCCAGCACAGCAAAGTGGGCAACGTAGATTGTCAGTGACAACCTCCCCGCTGGTTCCAGAAAGGCAAGCCTATCTCCATAAAATGGCGCCCCTCCAGACTCCTCCATCCCTTCTAGAATCCTCATCGCCAATGCGACCATAGTCCCCGAGACGATCAGGAAAGGCATACTTGCGGGGAAGAAAGTTAGTATTGCATCCCCAGAGGTCAGGGCCCAAGCAGTTCCCTCTACTAGTGAGACAGCGATAGTAACCGAGGTAGCAATCAAACCGAAAATTATCCCCATCTCGCGAGCACCCTTGCTGCTACGCAAGTCGTACAGTATTGTCCCGAGGAGGATATAGAATATCCATGGGAAGATCGGGTAAGTGCCATTCCATATCAACCTGGAAAACCATTCCGAAGCCCCAGATGATCCCACTCTCTCGAACCATCCCATTTCAGGCTGGGCATAATCCCCGATTATTAACGGGGAAATGGAGAAGATGAGCAAACCCGCAACTCTCTGATTTCTACTCAGCATGGCAATTATCGGACTTAAAATCGCACCAATTGCGAGAAGAGTCAGCACACCTGGGGTATGCCACTCGAATCTTCCCCCCCTATCTATGTTCAGTAGGAGATTCACCATTAGCTGACAAATGCACAGGATCAATACTCGCGGAGCTATCCACCGTGTAATCTCAGAGACACCGACACCTCCAGAAATCCTCCTTCTCGCACTTCCATACATGCCCCAACCGGAAATGGTCACAAACAAGGGAGCCGCCATCCCTCCGAATGAAGCTGCAATAAAAGCCGCAGGGTGTCCGACAGTGACTCCATTTGGTGGAACAATCGCTGCAGTATGCACTTCTACCATGAACAGAACTGCTATCGCCTTTATCCTGTCAATATGGCGAAGCCTCAATCGTTTCCCTCCAAACCGCGCTAAACGATTCGGGTAGAAAAATTTCCTATGCCTTATTCGCTTTCGTTGCTAATATCGTCAGGTTCTCTGCCTAGCAAACCCTTGATTTGTTCCCGAGCTGCTTGGTCTGATAACCCATATCCCAATAAGCCAATAGATATCACATACATTGCTGCGATGACCGTGTGGAGAACTGCTAGAGCGCCACCAGCATCTCCGCCGAAGTTAGTCCACCCCCATGCCCCCATGTTGTCGGTGACCGCGGCTGTGAAGTTCCCGGCCGCATCATCATCGATCTCACTGAAGGTATGGATCTCGAATACAGGCATCGTTTCGGCGCTTCCTTCACTCCAGTCGGGATTTATTGATCCGGGACCTCTCGTGTCTAAGTGGAAAATCACCTCTGCCTTGCCGTACATTATCGCTGTTGAGACTGGCTCTACCTTGAGATCTATATTCGCTTCGAGGTAGACTGGCAGGGCTCCGGGAAGGGAGTCAACAAAGGTCCCCGTACCGAGCAGCTTTCCTTGAATCTGGGTATTGGATGGATCCAAAACCACGCTATGCTCGTACATCTCAATGCCCTTGTAAGTCACTTTATCCCCCTGTGTCGAGGTACCTATGGCATATCCAGCCACATTCAGATTGAATGGGTCGGTCGCACTTGCTAGCCCGCCGACCGTCCCACTTAGCGATCTTTCTGAGTTTCCAGCGTGGGCAGACTGTAGTCCTAGAGTTGCATCTTCTCTGTGATCCGATCTCCATGTCAGGTAGGGAGTCATTCCATACACCTTCCCATCCTCGCATGGTAGGTCGTAACCGATGAAGTTACCATTCGCATCGTAATCGAAGTCACACGTTTGATCCCCATCAGAGTTGATGTATCCTTGGGCTAACCTCTGCCCTCTCGTATCCTCGGCAGTGCTCATCTTGTAGACAGACCTGTCTCCAGTGCTTATCCCGATGACCCATGTGTCATTATCATCATCAGCATCCCCGACGCCATCCGAATTACTTAGGGGATCATCATCCACCCAGTATCCTGAACCGTAGTATGTGTCGTTGGTCTCAAGACTCTGCCACGCAAAGCGCCCGAAGAAAGTATTCACCGCATCCTCGAATCCATATAGCCAGTTGCTGATTGGCTGGGATGTGTATGCCGTATTTCCAGATACGTAGGTCAACAGAGTTGGCATGACCGTATCGAAGTAGAAATTCGCCAACCAGTCCCTGAGGGCCTTTGCAGCATCTAATGGTATGTCGTAGAGATTTGCAACGTAATTGTCGTCCCAGGCCACTTGTTCTCCGTTTTCGTCTGGAAGCGTCAAACCCGAGAGCTCGCCATACATGAAAGATGCAGGGAATGAGGATTTGAGCCCTATTTCCGGGTCATTGAGGATGAACTCCGATTTCTCCATGGATAGGTCAGCCATCCCTGCGAAACTTCCCCTGTTGAGTCCGATATCGATGTATTGGCCGGCAAGGGGGTCAGCAGCACCAAATGCAGTATGCCACCAATCTCCCGCATCCATGTCGCTCTGCCCCCCATTGAGTATCTCTTCGAAGCTCCTGGCGTCGCCTCTGATTCCCAGCCCTACCCAAGGCTCGACATAATCTGCCAGAGTTATAACATCCAGAATGCCGATGCCATAGGCATCCATTACCCCGGAGAAATCCCCGAGTTGAAGCGGCAATAGCAAACCAATAACCATTCCAGGTAGCTCTATCCCGTTAATCTCGAACGACCCCAAAAGACCTATGTTATCATCGAATAGCAGGGTATCCAAAGTCGCCAGATCATAGTTCAAGTTGCTAAGCTCCAGAAATCTCTGCTTCAGATCTGGTGTCGTATTGCTTATCTCCGCTCCTCCGCCATGCTCTGCGAATTTCGTAGCTGCCAATGAGTAAACAGCCCAATCCATGTGTTCTTGGAATTCCCCGGAATAACCGTACAGCGCCGCTCTGGCTGGGGTTACAGAGTCGCTGGGAGCTCCCATGCCGGCAATGACAAGCGGGCCGATATCGTCAGTCAATGAGATACCATTTTCCGACCCATCTTTGGCTTCGTAGAAGATAGATGAAATAACAGAAGAGTCGTATGAATCTTCATCCATCGAACCATCAAGACCACTACTCTCGAGTGAGGAAGCGTAAGATCCGAGTAGAATCTGCTCTTCAGGAACCATATCCCCTAGCCATGACCCTCCAGAATTAGCCGCCAAGGTAGAAATGTCGTTGGAGGCCCAGATGCTTGGTGCTCGGTTAGATAGGTCGAATTCAACCATCCCAGCAGCAAAGAATGATCTTGCGAAGGTTTCGCCATAGAAGATGCCACCGCTCGCCCCTCCCATTCCACCGATTCTCTGGGTATTCCAAAGGATGTTTACTTGGTTAACGATGGTGTCTCCCGAAACAGACGCATGAGACACTCCCATCTCGTCTTCCCATGTGCAGTCCTCGCACCATTCGAATACCTCGTATCCAGAGTATGTTATTGTCTCCTCGTCATAGTCGTACTCTATGACCTCCCTGGTCGTATTTTCATAGTAGATGAATGGCCCTAATCGTTCGTAAACCGGCTCAGAACCAGCTAGGACATCCTCCAGATTGGTTATGGAATTTGCAAAGTAAGCCTTTTCCGAGGAGGGGTTCAACCACTCCTCATCGAAGTCAAAGGAGTAGTTCCTCTCTCCATCATCATCTATGCCATCATAGCCTTCCGAAACCAATGTCTGTACCCCATTTTCAATTTGCCCGTCAACGAATCCCGTGACAGCCAGACCTCCATTCAGCATTAGCAGCAAAGCTCCTATTCCAATTGCAATCGTCCCTTTGTTCTCCATTGTATCACCAATTCTCGGAGGGGGCACTAGGCATAAAGCATTACACTAGGTTTAGAAAAACACACCTAATTGTGTCAAATTATCCTAATATGGCAATTAAGTATGGGAATGCATGCCAAATTATCCTCTGAGTATTCCTTGACAAGGTTAATCTCAAACTTCTCGGACGCTTATGTTGGGACCCGTAGCTCAGTTGGTTAGAGCGCTCGGCTCATAACCGAGTGGTCATCGGTTCAAATCCGGTCGGGTCCACCACAACTCTACACTACAAATATCGACTCATTTGATGCCCTTCTCAGGCGAAGCCTCAAATACGTTCTAAGTGTAGGATTTTGTGATGAGTGTAAGATTAAGAGTCCCGATGACCATACTGGCAGTCTACTTCATCAGCCTTTGCTCCGGTGCGGCCGCAGTTCATGCACAGACGTCTCCAGACGTATCTCTGAGCTGTGACCAGCCTCAACCCATAGATGTTCAACCTGGGGCTACAAGGATGACTATCATATATTGCACTCTTACCAACCCAACTACTCTTTCCGAGAAGGTAGAGCTAACTTATCAGCAGGGAATTATCTCAGTCGCAGGCCCTGGATCGCAAGTCGCTCCTCCGGGCGACACATCCTTCCAAGTAGCTGCGAGAGCCGATCTAAGGCAGCCCGAGGGCCAGCAGGTTGTCACCATAACAGCAACGGTAACTCAGTGGGGTGGGGCACCTGTAACTACGGCAACAACGCCAACTGAGGCCAAAGTCCTAACCGTTTTCAAGCAATTCAGTAGATTGAGGGTAGGTGCGGAATTGGCATTCGTCCAACTGAGGCCGAAAGTCGACTACACATTAGTTTTCGATGTTTACAATGACGGAAATGCCAGGGACAAGTTCAATGTTGAGATTCAAAATTATGACGAGCTGAATGATGCTGGTTTCCAATTGAGCCTACCCTTGGTCTCGCAAGAGATAGACTCACTCGCGCCACCCGAGAAGTTCAGGGTCCAGATGAGGACTCCTAAGAATCAGGGTTGGACTGACAAGTACTTCAACATGCAATTTAAGGCTACGTCAGAATATTCAGTTCGCTCCGAAGGAGTGCCGACTCAGCAGATTCAGGTTATGACCATTTACATCAGGGGGGTTTACCTCCCCGGTTTCGAGCTAGTGGGTACTGCAATGATGACTGCCCTTGCAGGTGCTGCAATTGCTAGGAGAGCCGGATTAAACGACGAATTTGTCGATGACGGCAATCTTGAACCCTTAGATGGCCGTTTATTCTAGATTGTCCATGCAAAAACGCCCTAATAGGCAACGTATTGATAACCCGCAGTCACGACGAATCATTACAGGTGTCCCAAATGACTAATGGTGGATTGCTGGAGAGAGCTGTAGATCAGCAAAACCAAAGCAACCTTTCCCTTGAGGCCGAAATAGCGGATTCACCCGACCCAGATGATGGTGGCCCTGGCATTCTGGAGGCATTGAAGGCTGTTCTATTGTTTGGCTTAATCCCGATTATATTGTTCAGGGGTTTTGATACTGTACTGTTTGTCTTTACAGGCTTCGGGATTCAAGTCTTATCTCCGATAGTATACATTCTTTCATTCGGTGCAATAATATGGAGAATTGGCCTTATTTCTCCATCTGGACTAAATCTCTCTGGAGCGAGTGCTGGAGTAACCTCTGTAATAGCTGGATTTTTCGCTTTAATGTTAGTATCCCAATTTGTCCTTGGGGCCATATTGGGTGCTGTCCTAGAGGGCGAGCTCACAGTAGGAGAGGTAGAGTTCAGTGAAGATGGAGAGTCCCTATCGGTCAAACTCCGACAGAACACAATTTCAGATAAGGATGTAGGGGTTTCCATCAAAGTACTGTATTCAGGCGATTTGGTATTGTCAGAAAATATCGAAGTTTCGATAGACAAAAGCGACGGCTTAGGCGACTATGGGGAATTCACAATTCCAGTTTCGCAATTCTATTCCGGCAATGCCCTGCCAAATTCTCCATACAGTATCGAAATAACAGTAGATGGGCAGATTTTCTCTCGTGATCTGGCTTCAAGTCTGGTACAGTGGCCAGGTGTCCAGTGGAACGGTGCAGAAGTACTCTCTCGGGACATCACTACATTCGGGGGAGACTCCTTGGGAGTGGTGAAGAATGATCCAGATAGGTGCAGTGGCGACTCCGAAAACTGCTTAGTCGGAGTCATTATTTCCGGTTGGGCTGGCTTGGATGTGGGTTCTGATAGTCCTGCCCGAGCTCCATTTGCAAATTTCACCTTCGATGCAGTACTAATGGAAGGGAATGACATAGCAGTTAGCTATCCCTCTATCTCAGTGGTGAACTCCCAGGCTTCATGGGACTCTAATGGTGGTGAATTTGGCACTGGCAGCGCTCCTTGGGGGCTTGAGGGTACTGAGTTTCCTTTGGAGGGCTCCATATTAGATCCAAATTACGGTAAGTACATTCCAAGGGATGAATTCGATTCGGCTGGAGACTATGGTTGCTACACACTGACTGTCACAATAGAGCAAATTGGACATGCTCCCCAAACTCAATCATCATACTACGAATATTCGAGTAGTAACTCCAATGATATTTGGTCGTCGGTGTCAAGTTGCTAGTCATTAATGCTTGAGAGGAACTCCATCAATCTCTCAGTCCTAGGTTCATCAATGATCTTAGAGGGCCCCTCTTCTGCAACTAGTCCCTCATCCATGTAAATTACACGCTTTGCAACATCTCTTGCGAAGCCTATCTCATGAGTAACAACCACCATAGTCATACCTTCTTCCGCTAACCCTCTAATAGTCTCCAAGACTGATCCAATTAGTTCCGGATCCAAAGCACTCGTCGGCTCATCGAAAAGCATCACTTCTGGCTTCATGGCCAATGCTCTCGCAATCGCAACTCTCTGCTTCTGACCTCCAGAGAGATTTCCCGGATATGCATCCACCCTGTCCAGCATATCCACCTTTTCCAGAACATCGCTTGCTTCTCTATTGGCTTCATCCTTGCTCATCCCCCTAACATGGATTAGTCCCAACGAGACATTATCGATCACTCGTAGATGCGAGAACAGTTCGAAAGATTGGAAGACCATTCCTATTCTCGATCTTACTTCATTAATATCCACAGCTGGAGTATTAATCTGCTCGCCCCTGAGTTTAATTACACCCTTAGTGGGCTCAATTAGGCGGTTAATGCACCTGAGGACTGTGGACTTTCCACTGCCGGATGATCCTATGATTGCTAACGATTCGCCCTTATTCACTTCAAATGAAACTCCTCTGACGGCATGAACGCCGCCTACGTATGTTTTCTCCAAGTTTTGTACATTCAGAATCTCTTCAGAAATTTCAAGCACCCCCAGAAATGCCCAGCCCGGGTATCCTAGTCTTCTCTTCCAGGAATCTCAAGAGAAGAGCGAGAGTCCACGTAATCAGGAAATATGAGATTAACACCATCCCCCAGGTCCAAAATACTTGGAAGGTCGTGGCAACGATCAACTTACCTTGTCTAGTAATCTCCGCATACCCAATTATCATGGCAAGAGAGGAGTTTAGGACTAGATTTACCATTTCGTTACCCAGTGGGGGAATACAAATTCTCACGGCTTGTGGCATAATCACTAGCCTCATAGACTGCATGTAATTCAGTCCAATACTTCTTCCAGCCTCCATTTGGCCAGAAGGAATTGCAGCGATAGCACCTCTAATCGTCTCACACTGGTAGGCACCAGAATTCAGGCCCAAAGCGAAAATAGCACTGATGTAAGCTCTGTCATCGAGCAAGCCACCCACGGGTAATCCATATGCAAGAGAGGTGGGGTCCGTCTCATAGACGACAAATATGTCTGTGATGAACCCCAAACTCGGGTTTTCGCTTACGAAATCAAAGCTGAACAACATGAGCCCAGGATCCTGCATCCTTCTTCCAAGCTCAAAACCAAAATGGATGAACATGAATTGCACCAGGAGTGGAGTATTCCGAAAAATATCTGTATAGGTCGTTGCTATAGTGTTAAGGGGCTTTATTCCCCAAGGATCAATCGCGATCTTTGCCGACCCAAATTGTATCTCTCTTATGGAGAAGTCACCATTACAGGAGGACAATATGCCCCCCAATGTTGCCAATCCAAATCCTACTAGTATGGTGGAGAATGCCACGGGATCGCCTATGGGGGCGTAAATGTGCTCCCAACCGTCCAAATTAAGCGCACTTATCTCATCAAGATGGTCTAAAATACACCATATTCCGAAAATAATTAGAACTAGGCCAAACGATCTAATTGCATAAATATTGAGCGGCTCATCTGTTGCGGATTTTACTGATTTTTGTTTTAGTTTTGTGATAACTCCACTCAGGGGGTTTTGTAACCTGCTTTCTACTGGGAATGTATTGATGATGCTTATTGGTGTCTGCAATAGTAACCATAGGGGCCTTAAAGCCAAAATCATGACTTGCCATCTGTTTGTTTGAACGACATTCTTCAGGGTTGTAGGCGATGTTTTCAGCATCGAGAGAATTATTCCAAGGGAGAAACCCAGGATTATTCCAAAAATGACAATTTTTGCCGTAGCGACCAAACCATCCAACAACCTCTCCTTGGAATAGTCCACGAATTGCCCGAAGTCACTGAAATCTGCAACCTCGAAACCCACAATTTCCTCGGATCCGGCATTTTCTGTCCTCAGAACGACTCCTTGATCACCTACTACTACTCCTCTGAAGCCGTCTTCCATGGCGATAGCATTGAAATTTGTCGAATTGGAGATGGGAATCATCTGACTGCTAACGATGTTCCCCCCATCAAGGCTTAGGGCAAGGAAACCATTCGGTCCTGCGAATAATATCTTACTCTGACTCAGAATCTCTATCGTAGTTACTTTGTTAGTCAGAAACTCTCCACCTGCTTGGAAGCTGTTCTCATCTATTGATCCTTGTCCGGGCGGGTAAACCCTTTCTATCTCTACAAGATTCCAGACAACTCCTGCTTGAATACTACCTTCTCTGGAAGATTTCAAGATATGCCCTTCCTCAGAAATTGCGAACACCCTAATTGAACTAAAATACTCAATTTCTATTATCGCAGAAGATGAAACTACTGATGGTGCGTCCCTGTAGTCCCAGGTAACTCCGCCGTCCAGAGTTGCTAGCAGAGTTCCGTTTTCTCCAGATGCTACCCCATTTTCCGAATCTAAAAATGAAACACTGTGGATATGTCCTAGTGAATTGTTCCAAACTCTTTGCCACGATGAACCGCTGTAGAGCCAAATCTCACTCCCAGAAGTGGCAATCAAACTATTTTCACCAGTAAGGGAGATATCCGAAACATGGCTCAAATTATTTGGAATTTCAATCCATGAATCGCCAGCTTTCTTCAAAATAGTACCTTCTTCCGCTGCAACAACAATTGTTCCGAAACCAGAGTCAGAGGTGGTCAAGTCATGTTCTGTCCCTGAAGGTGATTCCGTCCAAGAAATACCGCCATCGATACTTCTCAAAATGGAGCCAGATGCGCCAAATGCCCAAATTTCGGATTCAAAGACCTCTGCAGCCAGCAAATCGTTATTTGTGCCACTTTCCTCTAAAATCCACCCGCTCCTGACTTCTTGGGCAGATACTTGACCAGATTGCGATAAGGATAGAATGGTAATTGCTACAAACAAAAAGTAACAATTATTTCGGCTTTCTACTTTCCGAACTGATGCTCTCGCGACCATATTCCCCTATGTTCGTTAGGACTAGAGGATTTAGTTTAGCCTACTTCGTCAATTTCCGACAGAGGGACTTTGGGCAATATTGAAGTCTGTTCTTCATCCCAATTAGCCCATGGGAGAATTATTGTATAGTGGAAAGGTAAAGCAGGTCTGGAGCACGGATGACCCAGACATAATTGAGTTTAGATATACTGATCAAATATCTGTTTTCGATCAAATCATCCCGAGTCTGATACCAAGAAAAGGCGAATCTCTAAACAGAGCCTCATGTCACTGGTTCAATTTGATTCAGGAAGGAAATATTTGCAAGACTCATATTCTAGAAATGAATGGCCCAGATAGAGTTCTGGCACGGAGATTCGATGTAATTCGAGAACCGGGCGCTATTTCAAAGGAAGCGGAGAACTTCTTCGTACCTCTTGAGGTAATCTGTAGGCATTATTTGGCTGGAACGGCTTGGCGGCGGTATCAGAGGGGCGAGGCATCTCCGCAAGACTTTGGATTTGATTCAGACGAACCTCTTCAAGAAGGTGCGAAATTGCCCAGGCCCTTCTTGGAGGTGTCGACAAAATTCGAAAAATTCGATCGAAACCTCCAGCGTGAAGAGGCCCTGGAAATATCAAACATATTCCCGGAGGAACTAGATGAAATCCTCTCAATAGTACTGGAAGTAGATTCTGTAATCGAAAGAGAGACCTCGAAAAGAGGCCTAATTCACGTGGATGGGAAGAAGGAGTTTGCCCTTGGGGATGGTAGAGTCCCAGTCCTAGTCGACTCTTTTGGGACATTAGATGAAGATCGCTGGTGGGATGCAGAAGAATATGAAAGAGGGAATATAGTCCAACTGTCCAAAGAGTCAGTCAGGAAGCATTACATAGATTCAGGACATTACAATGAGCTATACCAGGCAAGGCAAACAGGTTCTCCAGAACCTCCCATACCCCCTCTCCCAGACGAAATCGTAGAAAGTACCGCCAATCTATACGCTAACATGTTTGAGCGGCTTACTGGAGCTGCCCTTTGATGGGAACACATGAGTATATCGAAGATCCACGGAATAAATCTGTACTAATATCGATAAATGGCGATTTGTTTCCCAGGGAGGAAGCGAAGATCTCCGTTTTTGATGCGGGGTTTCTGTTAGGGGACGGTGTTTGGGAATCATTCAGGCTCCATGAGGGAAATTTAGTATTCTTTGAGGAACACATTGACCGTTTGTTCAAAGGTGCGAAATCAATTTCCTTGTCCATAGGGAGAAATAGGGAGGAAATAACAAGAGAAGTTGAACGAGTAATTGAGGCGAATGGGATGGAGGACGAGGTCCATATCCGATTAGTAATCTCAAGAGGAATAAAGCCGACCCCGTATCAGGCACCATGGGTTATTTCTTCTATTCCAACAATGGTTATTTTACCCGAGTTCAAGAAAGCGAACCCAGAGAGATTAGAAATTGGAATTTCCTTAGTTTCCGTTGGAATCCGCCGAGGGGGCCCGGAAATCCAAGATCCCCGAATAAATAGTATTTCCAAGCATAATTGTATTTCTGCCTGTATAGAGGCAGATGCTAAGGGAGGGGATGAAGGACTAATGATGGATCCACATGGTTTTGTGTCAACCTGCAACTCTACTCATTTTTTCATGGTCAAGGGAGGAGAGGTATGGACATCCACTGGCGAGTATTGTCTAGATGGCATTACCCGAAGCAAGGTCATTCAATTATGCCGCGAAAACCAAATCCCATTCAAACTGTGTAATTTTACTTTTGAAGACGTCCATTCGGCAGATGAAGCATTTGTAACCGGAACCTTTGCAGGACTTACTCCAGTAAATTCATTCGATGGGACAACTCTAGGCGACGGTAAAAGAGGGCCAATATGCGAACGGCTCCAAAACTTGTATATCGATCTAGTAAAGGGGGAACAAATTGCCTAATTATCATAGAATTGCCATGTGGTCAGGCCCTAGGAATATCTCAACTGCGTTGATGTATTCTTTTCATAATAGGTCAGACTGCTTTGTATCCGATGAGCCGCTTTATGCAAATTTCCTAAAATCTTCGGGGGTTCAGCACCCAAGCTATGAACAAATAATCGAATACTACGAAACAGAACTAGAAGTTTTGATACCCAGACTCACTGGTCCAACACCAAATGGTAAGAGAATCTGGTACCAGAAACACATGTGCCACCATGTCAGCGAAACAAGCGATCTTTCTTGGATAAAGTCGCTAAAAAATTGCTTCTTAATTCGGGATCCAGCGGAAGTTATCCATTCTCTTTCGAGAGTTACGGATTCTATCAACCTCTCTATGACGGGCTTGCCCCAACAGCTAAGGATCCTGAATTACGTGGAATTGAATTGTCAAGGAAAAAACCCAATAATCGATTCTCGTGATATTCTTGATAATCCTAGGGCAATTCTTCAATCACTGTGTGAGAATATCGAAATCCCCTTCTCAGAGGAGATGCTCTCATGGAAAATTGGCCCGAAGGATTGCGACGGGATTTGGGCAAAGCACTGGTATAGCTCCGTTTGGAGCTCTTCTGGATTCATCCCTCACAGAAAAAGAGAACTGGATCTTTCGAAAGAACATCACAAAGTATTGTCCAAGGCCATTCCGATATATAATGAATTGAGGAGAAACAGATTGACTACCTAGGAATGCCTCCTCATCAATATCCCACACTTCCTTCTAATGGCTGCTCTTAGGATCACCAGGAGGTGCCTGAATGCATCCTGTACGCCCCCATCTAATGGCTCTTCCGAAGAAACTGACCAAAGACCTCTTTCAATTTCTGTTTTGAGTGCATTTACTTCTTCTATATCCAACCATCCGAGGAGCTCCATGCCTCCTTTTCCTTGGCTAAATTCTGTACTCCCAATTGCCTCTTTGCCAAGACCTCTTGCCAGCTTGATCAATAGATCGAGCAAAGTAACGCTTCCATTATCCGGCGCAATATATTGAATTAGGTACTCAATCGCATTTCCATCATTAGACGGGAATCTTCCGAGCCTTTCCCTTGAATGGCCTCTATCGAGAGGTACAGGTGCACTACCATCCTTCTGCCAATCCAATGAAGAAATTAACAGTAGATTCGCCTGGTCTATTTTCGGGGGATGCCCCTCCTTGAGCTCAGGAGCCGACGCAAATGATCCAATTT
>MDTE01106535.1_pt1 | contig 14227 bp, 27 predicted proteins | sample 811231 | NCBI WGS metagenome assembly MDTE01 (sample SAMN05326651, study PRJNA326480) | marine metagenome | isolation source: seawater | place: Indian Ocean: Red Sea | collected 2010 | reverse complement strand
GAGGAGCAGGTTCATCTTTGTTATCCCCGCCTCCGCTAGTAATCGCTCCTGATGGAGCAGTAGTTTTAGTTGGGTCAAAAAGTGAAGTGTCTGTAGGACTGGTTGGTGTACCACCAGTTCCATCATCTTGGAACGCTCTATAAGAACCGACGTTAGGTGCGTAAACCCCAGTAATACTACTAGGCACAGTAGGTAACAGTAAAGGATTCGTTAAGGATGTAGTTGTCTGCGTTGTTGGTAATCCTAAAATATTAGTGTTTGAAGGCTGTTGTTGCCCCATTAAATTTTGTACAAATCTAGCAGACGCCGCTACAGGAGTTTGTAAGCCAAGAGGCTTGTACTGCGGAACAAAGGTTTGTCCGGGAAATTGAGGGTTATTCATTAAGTACGTACCAGTTTGAGCTTTTACAATGCCGCCATCGTCATCTATTTTGTCAGCTTTTTCTTTGCCGCCACTTACATATTCAATCTGTCCGCTTTGCTCCATATCCTGTAATCCCATCAGAGCTTCGCGCCGCATGCCTTCATATGTGCCAAGGCCGTGATAACGAACTACGTTCGCAGGCACAACGAGTTCGCCCTCGCTGAGCAACACAAGTTGGTCATCAGCTACTTCATCTTTAGTCGCACCAGGTGGAGGATTACCTTCGGCGGCTTCTTCGTATGAGGGGGTCGGCGCTCCAAGACCAATCATTACGGCAAGACCTTCGGGCTTTTCTTCGGGAGTTCCGCCCTTTGCCATCATTGGTACAGGTTCAGCAGGAGGTTGCTGTGGTGCTGCCAGACCCCCAACTGGTGCCATGGGCATAGGTTGTTCAGGAGGAGGGGCCGCTTTGGTTTGCATCTTTTGAGAAACTTCTTGAATTGCAGCATCGCGAGGGTCCGTGGAACCGGGGCGAGGCGCCTGTTGAGGAGCTGACACCAACGGGGGGCGTGCCGCAGGGTTGGCTCCTTTTGGTCCGCCGCCTTGCGGTGCTGAAGTTGCCTCTGTTACTGGCAACACTGCTTGTCCTTGTTGAGCCATCATTATTCCTCCTTGCTCTTTACCGAGTAAACGATTTAACATACTTGGTTGCGTTTTCTCAGCAGGTTTAGGTACGTTTAATTTATCTAACGCCTCGGTAGCGTATCTCGTTACAGTTTCTAATCTATCCCTGCCACCAATATACTTAGGGTCTAATTTAGAAACTTTATCCATTTCTAGGGGGATGTTCTGTTCTTTAATTATTCTATTATCAATCATGTCCATGATGTCTTCTTCAACATCTATGTCATAGTTTTTAAAATACTTTTGGTTTTTTAAGTCTGTGTTATCAAATAAATATTCTAAAGCACCATGCCTAAGTTCATGTAAAGCTGCTAATTCTGATTGTCCACGAGGTCGAAAATACGTGGTGTCTGGGTCTCTTCCTTCGAAATCGGACACTCCTGCAACGTATGTAGCAAGACGAGGTGATTGCATAATACTTTCTTTAGTTAAAGGGTTTTGACTTCTTATGTCTGTAGTGTAAGCTTGACCAAGTCTGCTTGGTCTTGTTCCACCTCCTGTCCCTTGATATTGCCCTAAGATTTCCCCTCCGCTACGCGCTATTCGTTGGTTTTGGTCTTTGGTAATACCTTTTAATTCAATGAGACCTCGACGGTGTAATTCTAGTCCCAATCTAGTTAATTCATCACCGCCTACATAAGGTTCTACATCTGCACGAAATTCTACATCACCAAGACCTTTGCCCCCCTGTGTTAAAAAATTCTGGTTATCTTTATACGCTTTTCGAAGTGCTCCAGCCTCTCTACTAAGTAGCGCACCTTGTTGGTCAGCTTCTTCATTGCTATCAAACTGTATAAAATTACCTGTTTTTACAGCTTCGTCGTAGGCCTCTTTAACGTCTAACTTTACTAAACCAAATGAGCCATCAGGAAGTTCTCTTTTGACTATAGTGGGAAACAATCGTCCATCTATGGTAGCCGTTTCAACCGAAGCCTCTTCACCATCTACTTCTATGGTAGGAGTAGATGGGTCAAGCATTCTTCTTACGAAAGGTTTTTCGTAAAATGACTCAGGTACTCTTACGGTAAGTCCTTTTTCTTTAGCCATTTTCTGCCTTAGATATTACTTCGCTACGCAAGCTGGCCAGTCTGCGTAATTCACGTATGGCTCCTTGAGCCATGTGAATTGTAACTATGTCCGTGGATTGCTCTAAAGTTTTTTGAGCGTCTTTGATTCGCTCTTCCATGTATAACTCTAGGGCATCTGTGTTTTTCTTTGTATTTACAAGGGGTAGTAGTTTCTTAGCTACTTCTGGCGTCACTGTAGACCTCCTAATATACTAGCTAACTGCGCTTGCGCGTCCCCCTGTTGTTGTTCTGGTTGTTGTCCTGCGGCACTAAATCCTTGTTCGCCTGGTACAGCTGCGCCACCTACACCGATGTTACCGCCGCCTCCACCAGACATATCCATAGGACTCATGCCTTGTGGTTGTTGTTGTTGTGGTTGCATGCCGCCAGCCTCACGAATGATTTGTGCTTGACGGAAAGCTTCCCGTTCGTCGTTGATAAACTTCTCAGCATCCAAATCCATGGATGCGGCTAACTCTTTGAGAACAACAGAGAACTTTACAAACGATGCAAGATTCGGATTACCCGCAATATTTAGTAGTTGCAGAAGACGTTGTGACCGCACCTCATTCTTCATAAGACTCTCTGTGCCACGTGCCTTAACTTCTAAGTCCCCTTTGATATCAGGGTCGAAGTCAAACTGCATATTAAATGCGTAGAAAGCTTCGCCCAAAGGTTGAAGCAAATAATCATCAATGTTCTTGACTACGCCTTTAACACTTAGTTGCGCTGCACCCATCAGCATGGAGATGCCAGCGGCGGTGCGGCCTGTGCCCTGCACCCCTGTCTGACCATGTGAGTATGACGGTATGCCAGTAGCATCATCTGCCATCATCCTCGCTTTATCAAACATCATCATGTTTTCAGAACTGACGTTAGGATACTTAGTGCCAAACAAAGCTTGCCCCGGTGCGCCGCCTTGGCGTCTGAACACTTTACCCGGATATAACTCTAAGTCTTGCCCCGGAACAAGATTGGTTTCATCAATCTCAAAGATAAGATTACCTGACAACACAGCGTTATCAACAGCCATACGCATGAAACCATTCATCAACTGTTGAGTGTCAGTCATGTTTTCTGCTAGTCCAACACCAAAGAATGAGTATGGGTTTAACTCATACGGTGCGGCAAAGTATGGGATACGTTGTGGAGTAAATGGATTGATGACCAATCGCAATATTTTATTGTTACAGGTCCAGCAGTTAACTTGAATTGTGTCAACGTCTTTTAAATCAGCAGGAACTTCAAGCCCAGCATCTTCTGCAGAATCTTTATCTATGTTACCCCAGAACTCTAGTATTTCAAATCTGTCAATGTCGTATGTGTTACGATAGTCTTCGATATCAGACTCCCACCATTTACGAACATAATTAGTGCCCATATTGATGCACTCATCTATTTCATCATGTCGGAAGTATGGACGCTTCTTTAACCCTCGTAAGTCAGAGTGGCTCATACGATGCCGCTGAATAATAAATTCGCACTCATCCATATTCTTAGCATCGGAGTCAGGGTAGAAGTTCCAGATTGATACGTTTTCTACGCGAGGTATTGTTTTAAAGGCTGGGTCATAGTTACCTTCTTCGTCCCAGTTAGCATACTCTTTATCTATAGCAAATGGCCCTTTTAAAATGCCGGTGCCAAATAACGCCATTTCAAACGCTGTGAGGCGCAGATGTTTAGACGCGCTGGATTCCTCAAGCTGGTCAAGAATTTTCTTTTCCATGCGTTTGGCAGCCTCAAGGGCAGGCGTATAAGTTTGCGCTGTAGGAGTTTTACCAAAGCCGGTGCGTAAGTCATCTTCAATCTCTGCCAGCTCTTCTGTAAAGACGCCTAAGTTTAATTCTTCTAAGTCTCTAGACGTTGCGCCTGCAGGCAATTCATTACCATCGCCTGTAAATCCATACATATCTTTAAGTTCTTCCATGGAATTTTCAGGGTCTTTGGGGTCGAAGTGTACAGCTTCTGCTACGCCTTCAGGGATACGTGTAGGGTCGACGCCTAGAGGAAAACGCTGACCTGCAAATAGAACATCTACAATCTGCCCATATGCTGCGAGAACTTTAGTTTTTGTGACCTTGATAAATACCTGAGATTTCTCAGTAGAAGTAAATTGCATATCAGGGCCGTACAAACCGCGATATTGACGATACGCGTCAAGCCAACGTTCTTCTTCATCCTGTCGGCTAGATTCGACCATTTCAAATTTATTACGGATGTAGTCAGCAAGTTCTTCTGAACCAGACTTAGGTTCAAAGATAAGAGCTTCTACGTGTTCTTCATCAGCCATTTATTAGTATCCAAAACTTGCATCAGCGGGTTGCCATCTTTGTGTTGGTATTTGACTTGGGTAATCAAAAATGGACCGTGATTGAGGACGCGACATAATACCATATCGCAAAGCATCATACAGGTGGTCTTCAGCTTTAGTGTTGACATCTTCGGGGTTATTCTTATCTAATGGTAGTGTTGGCAACTGTGCTATTAAATTAGTACAGTTACTAAATATTTCCATGCCAGCTCGGCCAGTCTCGTCGTTGACCATTAACCGTCTATGTACTTCGTTTTTACCCGCTACACGACTACCACGGCTACGGTCAGACGGGCGCCAGCGGCATCCCTCGACAATCATTTGTTCAGCCAAGCTTGGGCCTGTGTCTCCTCGCTTGTGCCATAGGGATGAGTCAAGCACGCCATAGTGAATTGATTCGCCTTCTTCTGCTGCCAACACCATATATGCTAGCTCTTTTGCAGTTACTTTACTTACGTACAGCTCTCGGTAGACTATTAGCGTTTCATCTGTAGGGTCTACAGCAAACCACAGAACGCCGGTAGCAGAGGAGTAACCGTAGTCGCAAGCCCTAAACTTGCGCCATGTATTCGGGATAGAAAAAGGTTCTGTAACATGAACTAACCTATTAAATTCTGAAAACGCCGCACCTTCAGCAATATCCCACGAGCCTTCTAAGAGTTGCTTGCGCTGTACTTCAGGCAGTGAGAGCAGCATGGCTTCATAGTCGCCTTGTTCATAAAGGTACGGATTATCCAACAGTTTAGCTGGAATAAAGCGCCGCCTAAATAATGGCGTCCCCGCTTTGCTATGGCGTTCAGGATAAACCAACGTTTCGCCCGTAGTAATATCAGTCGCCCAAAACGATGTGTTGTGCGGCGAAGGGTCGATGAACATCTTCTTAACCCACGCATGCCCTGGGCCACCAGGGTTGGTCGTCGCCCGCATAAATACCGGGAGGGATGGGTCTGCAGTTCTAAGGCGCGAGCGTAAATAATCCCAAGCATAAGGTGTCGAATACTGCGTCAGTTCGTCTATGCCAATGTAAGTAAACGCCTGACCTTGGTAACGCAGAACATCTTTGTCCTGCTCTAGATATGTCATCCAGATTCTAGCACCGGATGGGAAAGTCCATTGGCTCTTCTTCTCCATCCATTTTGCGCCAGGGTATGCTTTAGGGTACATCTCCTGACTTTTATGTATCAGTTCGCGCAGTTCGTCATTCGTACGACGTAAAATAAGCGCGTTAAAGTTCTGATTGCCACAGTAACGTAACGGGTCAATAATCAGAGCGTAAGATTTACCGCCCCCTGCTGCGCCGCCGTATAATACTTCTCGCTCCGACGATGCTAAGAAATCTGTCTGTGGGCCGGCGTTTGGCTCAAATAAGATTTCATCTTGTTGTTCTTCAACAGGTTGATAAGCACCGCTACCAATAAGCTGGGGTTCTGGCTGTTTACTCGCTTCTTCTTGCTGTGTCAGCTTGGCCAGTTTCTTCTGGGCCATATTAAGCTGAGTTCGCGCAGACCGTTTAGCACGTTTTAGCTTTTCCTGTTCCCGCTGTTCTTTAGTTTTGGGTTTGGATGTTGCCTTGGGCCGCGGTCTTGGCGGCACGGCGTTTTTGTTCAACATGCTTTCGTCTATCCGATGCGTCACGTTTTACACGTTTCCACAGGCCCATTGGGGTAATTCGTATTCCTGTGTAATCCGTAAGCCACCGAGCTACTTCTGGGTAGGACGAGGTTTTCAAATATGCAATGCCTTCTTCCAAGGCTTCTAAGTATTCTTCGATAGGTTCCAACAACTGGGGGTCAAACTCTGACCGCTTATATCCCCAAGGCACTCTGGGGCCATTTGCTTTGTCATACCTATTCGTCGGATTCAGTCTCTGGGATGCTGTCGTCATTTTTCGCCGGTAATATAAATAAACCCATCGGCTTCTCTGCCGACACATTCAACTTTTCTACCTTGGAAAGTCCCACTCTGTCAAGTATTTGTTGCGAGGCGGATAACTTTTCTCTGTTACCGATAGCTGTAGGGTCATCAATAACACCGACCATAGACAGCACGGCTTTAGGCGCGTTAGCCGCCATCTCTAGCTCAGCACGCTCTATAATCTCTGTGCGCAGTGATTGCATAATAGCATAAGGATTTGTGGTCTCAGAGTATCCAGCAATCCGCATAGCTTGTGTGTAGTTCCCCTTTGCCTCGGTAAACAAAGCATCAAGGAATCTAGTTTGTAGTTCTGTGAGTTGTCTTTGATTAGGCACGTGGGTTCTTCTTTCTACCTGTCTTGGTCCGTGCAAACGACCGATTGCGACTACGGGACTTTACAGATAACTTCTTATTATTCATCGGATTACCGCTAGTGTGATGTACATCTTTGCCATCACCCTTAGTAACCTTGCCCTTTTTCGCCATAATAGCGCGTGCAGCATTACGTGAAGCTCTACGCTTTTTCTGCTTGGGCCGAGCATGGTAGCTATCGTACTCTTTTCTATAATTACGTTTACTGGTCATGCTTTTGACTTTTTCCGTTTGGTCGACTGTTTCCGTCCAGAGGGTGAAACGGACCATTTAATTGAGGTTGGTTTACCTCCGGGGTTTCCGGCTTTTCTTTTCTTACGCACGGCTGCAGCTTTCTGTCCCTTGGACATCTTGGCTGCTGCCGCCGCCGGGCGACACGCTGGATATTTTCTCTTAGATTTAGTTGATGATTTGCGGCCACACGGTTTTCCTGTTGCTACATCCCGCCAATCTTCTTTGAACCATTTTCTAAGACCTCCTTTGTAAGCCATTGGTAATCCCTTTACATTCCTGTGATTGCTGCCATAGATGCCATAGCAAATATTAAAAATCCTATTGCCATCAAAGCCATAATACCCACTGCAACAGTTATCTTTAAATTCTCTAGGAACTCATCATGCTTAATCTGTGCTTCTCGTTTTGCTTTTGCCGCAGCTTCTTTTGCTTCTCTAATTCGCTTTGCGCGTTCATCTATAATACTTTGCCATGTGCCGGGGCCAAAACGCATATCAACAAGAGTACGCATCTCTTGGACTTTTTCTTGCGCTAGTCTAGCATCTATGACTTCTTGCGCTACAGATTCTATTCCAAACTGGTCGCCTAGACTACTACCAGATTTCTTAGACCTTTGTTTTTGAACCTGCTGTTCGCCCTCAAGCAGATTATCTACATATTTAGCAATATCGCCGATGTCATTGGCGGTGTTTATAGTCGATTTAATACCGTCTACTGCACTTTTTACAAGCGCAATACCAGCCAGAGTTTCGGCAATCATTCTTTATCCCCTGCATTTTACTGTACAAATTCCAGTATTTCGCCATTTTTTATTTTTACTTTTAGTTCTTTGCATGACCATTTTTGGTCAAAGTTGTTAGTCGGGCCAACATTTCGTTTTATCTTACGTCGTACAGACAAACATTCAGATAAGGATTGATAGGGTGTATATTCTACCTTTTCGCCCCCCATAACTAATAACAATACAAAAGTTAACTCAACCATCGCCGTTTCTTAGCTTTTCTATATGCTCTTCTAAATTAGTGATACGCTTTTCGTAGAACTCTAGCGTTAGTTTTTGCTGTTGGTCGTAGGGGGCTTTACCACCCTCTATGTCTGTCTGCAGTTTTTCCAGTTCACCAGCCAAGTGTTCAATTAACATAAACTGCTCACTATCTGCTGGCAAACTACCCATTTCGCCGCGAGGCCATTTTATGCGAAACTCATTATTCTGTGCTAAATCAGATTCCATCATAGTGATGTTAGTCTCTATCTGATTCAATCTTTCTATAATACCAAAGTATGCCCACGTTGCCACAGACGCTGCGACTACCATGCTTATTATGTTACGTAGTGGTAACGCAACTTCTGTATTCTCACTGACTCTCGTTGGCATTATCTGTTACAGAAGTACAAAAACATATATCATTAGGATTATCAAATCCGTGAGTGGTTAAAGCAACATAACATGTTGATATTGCATCATGCATGCTTACTACTTGCGCATCCATATTCCATTTCGTTTTTTCAGGAGTTAACAGAATGCAAAACATAAGGGCTTTAGCTACGATTTCCATCCGCCGCCCATCGCCTTATAGCGTTTTGCCGCAAAAGCATTAGCGTATGCGGAAGGATATACTTTAAATTTACGCTTAGCCTCAGCTTTAGCTTTACTCCAAAGAGCTGGCTTTGTAGGCGTAGGTTTTTTAGATTTTGACTTTTTCTTAGCTGCCATTTGTTTACCTATTAGGGTCAAACAGCTCATCAACTGATATAAGAGCTGCAACAGTTCCCGCAGTTTCTGCGGTTAAAACAATTTTATCATTAGCGTTTAGGCTTATTGAATTGCCGTCAACAACGTTTACAAAAGAATTAGCGGCAATGGATAAGTCTTGCACTAAGTAATAATATGATGCTGTTTTAGAATCGTAATACTGTGCTGATATTTTCTTTGCACCAGAATTATTGTTGCTAAAACTAAGATGCTTTACCACCGCTGCATGTCTTGGAGGCGCAGTGTATAAAATTGTAGCACCGGTACCTGAAGTGACACCGACAGTGGTAAATTTAGCACCTTCAAATAGTTTTGGCATTTACTTCTTCTTAGTCATTCCGCCGCGCATACGCTTAGATGCCATCTTCATAGCACCGCCGCCGCGCATCTTTTTGACCTGGGTGCCTCCACGCATTTTGCGAGCTGCCATCTTCATCTTGCCACCACGGGCTTTAGTTTTCTTCATTACCATATCTAAGATTCCTTCTTGCCAACACTAGGCTCTCAAAAACATCGTCTGGAAAGTGCTTGTAATATCCTGACTTTTCCAGACTCATTGCGGCATCATCAAGCTTAGATAACCGCTGCACGAATACCATACAGTATTCTAAATCTTCCTGTTCATCGTGAATCAGGAAATCTAACCCAGCATCCACCGCATCATAGTTCGGGTGAAACACCATAAGGTGCATATCTTTGCCGGCGATAGACAGCGCTTCGTTCATGCCGTCGCACCACCCATCAAGATAATCTATGTCGGGCAGCTCTTCGCTCGCCCATACAATAATGTCAAAACCAAGTTGGTTATAATCTCTGACTGCATCCGCCAGCCCCTCAAGGCCGCTATTGATGCTGAACATCACTTGGTTTTCTGCCCACGCTTTCTGCGCATATGGGCAAGGGGGCATACCATTTAATTTTTCATTCGGAACCTCTAAGAAATCCTTAGACCATTTCCGAATACTAGCTTCTACGGGATGCACGAGTTTTTCTCTTCTGTTGTTCGATAAACTTGCGATATATACTAGCTGCCGAAGCCTTTCCCGCTGCTTTGGCTCGTTGTTCCATAGCAATAGCAGCTTGTGTCTTGTGAGCGTGACTTCGGCCTGACGCTTTAATTTTACGAACGGACGCCTCTGCATCTTTAGATGTAGCAAACTTTAAGCCCTTTATAGTGCCTTTCGGGTTCTCATCAGTGTAAAGGTCGCTATGTTTCTTACTTCTTGCCGGCTGACCTTTTTTCCGTGGTACTCTAGGCGACACGGGTCTTTTTCTTCTTATTCATAGACTTTTCAATAGCGCGACCACGAGCTACCTCATATGATGATAAATTACCGTCTTTGTCTAAGTCAGCTTTACCGGGATTCATGAGATTAGCACCGCTTTGTAGCCGTGGCACGTTGGTGGGTAATTCCATAATATGTTTTTTAGCTGTAGTGCCGCCCTTGTTGAGCATTTTGGAACCTTTTTCGGCATCTGCTTTTTTTCCAGCTGCTCGTAATCTTCTTCGAGTGGCTTTATCTTTTGGCCCCATTCTCTCATTATGAAGTCTACGAGCTTCTACCTCTGCTTTACCTTCTTCAGTTCTTAAATATTTTTTTCTGTTTGCTTTCTGGTCAATGAGGCGCCTTAAAAGACCTGGTTTTTCATCTTCATCAACATCAGTGCCGCCCCTTTTTTTGCCCTTAGGCGCAGGATTAGATTTTAAATCTTTTACAGCAACAGGGCTTTCTAAGTATTCGCTCAGTGCCATGGTTTCATCTCTCTTTAAATCAAAATAGTTACTACGAGCTTGTGCCTCGTCTTTTGAGCTTAGTCCAGCCATTACTTTCTCCGTTTTTGTGAGCTGTTTGTCGGCAGCTCCATAATATGTTTCTTAGGCATCCGTGTACCACCGCTGCGCTTACCTGATGCACCTCTGTGCTCTAGATATGCAGCCACACTACTAAGGTGTTCGGGAGTTTTTATGCCTCTTTCCTTGTAGTATCCTTGCATATTGTCAACATATGCTTCGTGAAAACGTCGAGGGGTTGGTTCCCCTTCGTCATTGGTAAGGGGATATTCCTCAGTTGCGTAGTATTTAAATTTTTTCTTGTCGTCGTCGTCAGCGCCAACTAACGTCATAAATTGTTGAACGGCGCCTATTCTACCGGTTTGCTCAGAAAGACTTTTCTTTTTAACCATTAGAATTCCCCAGATTTCATAGCATCGGATAATTTACTGGCACGTCGGCCTACCTGTCGCGCCCATCTTGAATCCATCATTTCATAAGATGCAGCTTCAAAGTTGCCATTTTCTATGGCATTCCACATCTTCTTAAACTTACAAAGCCGTGGAACACCCATATTGAACGCCATGTCCATCAAAATTAACTGGCGCACCCCATCCAACTCTTCGACGCACGTGTGCACTCTACACAGTTCATCTTCAACAATCTTGATATCATTCATGGCCAAGAAACGAGCATCTGCCTCTGTGATACCGTGCTGATAAATGGCATCCATATTTGGGATATCCATGTAATCTAATTCTTCTTTGCTGATGCCTCTGTCTTTAAGGTTACGCCCTATGCCGATGGTATCAATGCCTAGAGTGTCTTTATATACGTTAAGCACCATGCCTTCGTGCTCAATAAGTTTGTCTAAGAAATGCGAAGTGTTATATTTCATTATTTTTTACCAAACTTTTCCATTAGCTTATCTATGTGAATACGAGGCTTGCTTCTGTCCATGTACTCTTCGTACATACCCTCTATGGCGTATTCGATAACTGTACCAATGTCCCAAGTGTATACGTAGCTTCTAACCGCAGCTCTGATGTCTGCTTCTGCGTAGGTTTTTATTCTGGGTGCACCCTCAGTGTTTTCCATCTTGAACATAGACATTATATATCCATAGCTCCTACAATACCGCATTTGTAATCAACAGATGCCCAATGACTATCTTTTGGAATCTCTTCGTATATAGCTTTGTATTTCATACAGACATTCTCTTTATCAAACCATTGTACCGTTTGGTTAAAGCATTGTCCGTTAGCAGTACAAACAGTCAGCACTAATGCCCATATAATCGTGGTCATTTTTTCTCATGCCCCAGCCATACCGCAAACGCACCCGTCATCGCTCCCGTCACTACACTGACAAGGGCCGACTGCTCCATAGTGGGACTGGGAAGTGTCATGAACCATTCCACCACGCGCCATACTTGTATAGACATCATAATCATCATTAGGCGGGGTAGTATTTTCCACCTTAGAAAGCGTTCCATTGTTACCTCTGCCACGATTTATCTCCGCTTGCTCTGGTGTAGTTCTGTCGTGCATATGCCACATTTTCATTTGCACAAATCGTCATAGCGTGTTGAATGTAACCTATGTTTAGCTAAATCACCTTGATATTTGCCGCTAAGATATTTAGGAATCTTACACGGAAACGTTTCGTCAATAAGTAAATCCAGCTTACTTAATATCTTTCTTATATACTTCATTTTTTACCGAAAAACTTTGTCGCGCTTCTGACCCCAAAGCTTGCAGCAACAATAACGCCCAAGCTGTACTGGTACCATTGAGGCATTTGCTCCAGTTGTTGAAATCCATTTGCTACTACATCTTCCATCCCAGGTATGAATGCGAGAATCAGTGGGATACTAAACAAAATTACAAGCCACTCGTCTTTCCATGACGATGCGGAGCTACGAGCCATTTCCAAGTCCCAGTCAATCTCGCCGGTAGCTTTCTTCTGCATAACTACGGCTTCGGCCTCAGCTTTCGCTACATCAGCCTTGACTTTTGCTTTAGTCTTCTCGACACGACCTTCCAGCCATGTACCCGCTATATTTGCTATTGGGCCTATTAGGGCTGTTAGCATTTCCAGCGTCTCCGTGCTTGTCTCAAACGGCTATTAGGATTCTTTGCCGCTTTAGGAAACTTCTTCATCTGACCAGCGGAACGCGCACAGAACGACTTACGACGTTTGGCAGCCTTGCTCCCCGGTTTTACTTTACCGGTTACAGCTGTCTTCAGCTTAGAACCGGGATTCATTCTACGATATGCTTTAACCCCTGCCTGAGTCATTCCTGCCCCAGACTTAGTGGAGCGAAAGTTCTTCTTATTACGGGCTGGCATCTTACTAGGTTTGCGTGCCATCTATTTCCTCGTCTGCTTTTGGGATGATACATCTGTATTTTATAGATGACCCGTTGGGAATGGTGTCCCACACATCATGTACCATCTCATCAACACGAGCTTTACATAATTCTTGCGTTATGTATGGACCTCGTGTATCTTCTAGTCTGAAGCATTCGGTAGGTACCGCCAAAGAACAAATAAGTAAGGATGCTTCAAACATTGTAACCTTCATAAAAATGGGACGGAACTCAACGTTGGCAAAATTCCGTCCCGTAGTGCCCTTGAGTGGCTATAGCGAACCCCGCAGGAATAAGTACAGCATCAAGTCGTGTTGGCAGGAGGGGTTATCCCCCGTCGTACGGCAACATGTCCTCAGCAACCAACGCTTTTTCAACATCCTCAACGCTAAAGGTCTTACCGGTACGTTCTTTTAGTGCAGCCCTTACGTAATATACGTGGTGACTGGGGACATGCACTCTATACTGTCCATATGTTTCATACTCAGCACACAGTTGCTCTAGTTTTGAGCCGTATTGTCGCTTTTTCACCATTGTATATATATTGTACCACAATTTTATTGATTTGTGAAGCTGTTTATGCTTGACATGCTTAACGTGACCAGTACCCGCTTACAGGTAGTGGTACCAGATAACTAATTGTGGTACCAGATACATTTTCCCTCTTGACATGGGGGTCAAAATCATGGTATAAATTCTTGTTTTTCTTTTTTCCCTTTTTTTCTTTTTCGGTAACACCTAAGTTTATGGTCGAGATACAGAAAATGAAAAGAAACAGAAGAAAAAAGTACAAAAGTCCAATAATATGTACAAATAGCTATTGGGAAAAAAGATATGAAGATACAAATACCCCTGATAAAGCCCCCAAATCCTACTATACGCTCGTTATGGGACAAAAAATACAAAATAATAATCAACAAGAAAAAGAAAATACCGAGAAAACAAAAATACAGAAATAAAATAGATATATTAGCATAGCTAGCTGCGGCTAGCTTTTTTTGTGCCTAAATTCTGCCGAAGGGGGTTGCTTGTGTACATGGCCGCGGACTGGTTTAAGGTTGTATTTTCCCAATCTCGGGTCGAATCTGTATACAGTTACCGGTATAACCCCCCCTGGCCCATGCGTACCCGCCGCGCACTCACTGCTAAACCGTTGTTTTTATTGCATTTTATGTCGATTGTAACAAAGTTGCGCTGCAAAGTAATATTGTTGCGTCTGCCGGGCTGTCTGCGTAACAAAATTATGTAGCCTAAGCACCGGCGCAATATTCGACCGGCCACCCATTTATAACGTGATGCACGAAATGGTGCAGGCATAGCGTTTTGTGTACAAAATAGCACCACACAAAATCGACCGTATCGCTTGACACTACGCAGGCGCGTGAT
>MDTE01184745.1_pt1 | contig 14228 bp, 12 predicted proteins | sample 811231 | NCBI WGS metagenome assembly MDTE01 (sample SAMN05326651, study PRJNA326480) | marine metagenome | isolation source: seawater | place: Indian Ocean: Red Sea | collected 2010 | reverse complement strand
TCTATTCCTTCGTTCCTAAACAGTCGCCCTATTTCATATACTTTTTCTATTCCTCCCACTACCATCCTTTTTAAATATAGCTCTGTAGCAATTCTCAAAAACAATTCACGATCCAAAGCATTATGATAAGTTTTAAATGGATGAGCCATGCCTCCGGCTGGTATTGGGACTAATATTGGAGTGTCAACTTCAGTAAATCCTTGTTCTTTCATAAATTTTCTTAATTCAAAAACAATATTATCTCTTTGCTTTACAATTTCGCGAATATCAGTATTAGAAATTAAGTCTAAATACCTTTGTCTATATCTTGTTTCAACATTTTTTAAACCATGCCATTTTTCAGGTAAAGGTTTTAAAGATTTTGATAATAATTTTATTGTATTAACTTGAATAGTAGGCTCATTTCTTCTGGTTCTAAATACAGGGCCTATCACGCCTGCCCAATCTCCAATATCCAATAATTCAATTAACTCTTTAGTATCATTATCTATAGAATTTTCTCTCGCTAAAAGTTGGATTTTGCCTTCTTCGTCCAGAATATCTAAAAAAATTGCTTTTCCCATTTTTCTAATTGCCGTAATTCTTCCTGCAGAATAAATCACTTCACTTTGTTCTAATCCATTACTTTCAATATCATCTAATAAAGATAAACAATCTTTTGTATTATGTGTTGGCTTAAAATCAGTAGGATAAGGATCAATTCCTTTTTTGTTTAAAATTTCAAGTTTTTTTAAACGCGATTTAATAATTTCATTTATTTCTGAATCCAAATTTATTCTCTTTCCTTTAAATGGGTCACGTCATTAAATCTTATTATACTCCACTTTTTAGGGTTCAAAGCTATATAATCATCTTGTTTATATACCCATTCTCCCTCGTCATTTAATTGAATATTATTTTCTTCAATTGAAAACTCATAAATTCCGGTATTATTTGTTTTAAACCCCCAAACTCTTTTTGATCCCAATAAAACACTTATAAGAGTTTGCATAAAACCGCCGTGGCTAACTACCAATACACACGAGTCTTTATCTGATTCATTAAAAATGATCTGCAAAGCTTTTATTGCTCTTTGGTATCTGGAATCAAATTTTTCTGCATCCGGAACTAAATTCCAATTATTTTCATCCATAAAATCTTCATAAGTTTCTTGATGTTCGCCATTGTATATATCTTCAATGTTTTTTCCTGCAAATACCCCTACACTATATTCAATAAGCGAATCTAGCTCAGTAATATTTAAATTAAATTTTGTTGCAACATATGAAGCAGTATGCCTAGTTCTCTTAAGAGGGCTTGTATAAATTTTATTTATAGATGGTATTTGTTGATACAAATATTCAGACAACAAATTAGCTTGATATTTTCCATGTTCGCTAATATCAATATCAACAATTCCCTGGAATCGATTTGCTTTATTCCAATCAGTTTCAGCATGTCGTACAAATAATATTTTCATAACAATATTTCCAAATAAATTATAATATCCTTTAATTATTTATTACTGAAGACCTTATAGCCAATAAATCTCTTCTTAAATTTTGATTTGTTGCAGCATCTGTTTGAATTTTTCTTATTCCATGCAAAACAGTAGTATGATCTCTGCCTCCAAATAACAATCCAATTGTAGTTAAATTCATTTGACTATCTTCTCTTAATATAAACATAGCAATTTGCCTTGCAATAACCAAGTTCTGTTCTCTGGATTTACCTTTTAAATCGTCAATTTCAATTTGAAAATATTTGGCTACTTTTAATATAATTTGTTCAGGGTTGGAAAAATAAGAATTTATCTCAGAAGATCCTAACAATTCTTCTACTAATTCTAGATCCAGCTCTTTACCGGTCAATTCCGATAAAGCTAATACCTTATTTAAAGACCCCTCCATCTCCCTAATATTATGATACAGTTTGTTGCTTAAAGACTCTAAAATTTCTTGTTTAATTTTAATGCCTTTAATTAATGCTTTTTTCTTTAAAATATCTATCCTAGTTTCATAATCAGGTAGCTGAATATCAACAACTAATCCGCCTGATAGTCTTGAAGTTATTCTGTCTTCCAATAATTTCAAAGAGGATATTGGTCTGTCACTAGTTATAACAATTTGCTTGGCCGCCAAATGCAAGGAATTAAACGTATGAAAAAAACCTTCCTGGGTTTGCTCTTTTCCCATTAAAAATTGTATGTCATCTAATAAAAGGGCATCTGCATTTCTGTATTTATTTCTAAATAATTCGGTTTTATTTGTTCTTATTGCTTTAATATATTCATTTGTAAATTCTTCACATGTCAAATAATAAAATGTAGATCCTTCTTGGGATAATTTGTTTCCAATAGCATGCAATAAATGAGTTTTCCCCAATCCAACATCTGAATAAATTAATAATGGATTATATGTTTTACCTATATTTTCTGATACAGCAATACTAGCTGCATGCGCCAATTCATTTGAGGCCCCTAATACAAAATTTTCAAAAGTATAGTTGGGATTCAAATTAAGATTCAAATTTTTATTACTTTCCATGGAATGCTGTGTTTTAATTTCTGAGTCTAAATGTGACCCTAATACTTTAAATTTAAGTTCTAATTCTTTATCTAATAATTTAAATAAAACATCAGAAATTATTGAATACATTCTTTGTTCTAAATACTCAGATATGAAAGCAGATTCCGATTCAATTAAAAAAGATTTTTCAGATATTTGCTTGCCCCGGGTTTTGGGAAATTTAAACCATGTCTCATATGAAGCTTTTGGGACTTTTGTTTCAATTTGCCCTAACGCTGTTTGCCATATTTCTTGATCATTATTATTTGTGTTAGGCATATAATATTTAATCCTGTTTAAGTACTACTTTTATCATATTATCTTCTCTGTTTTCATACATGTCATATGCTTTTTGCAAATCATCAAATTTTATACTATGTGTAATCATAGTTGAAGGATCCCACCAACCTCTATTTTTTAATTCAACCATTCTTTCGATATGCCCAGTAGGGTCCCCGCTATTTACCCCAGACGAATTAATAATAGTAGCTCCATGAATTAATAAATGCTCAGTTTCTATTGTTGCTAATGTTCCTTTCGAATCCTTGGGCAATTTACCAAAAATCAAAATTTTTCCTAAAGGTTTTACAATTTTTAAAGAAGTATTAAATGCCTCATTATCGCCTGCGGCTTCTACTGTAATATCAGGAAATTCTCCACCATTAATGTCTTTAATTACTTCTTCTAAATTTTCCTTTTTATAGTTTACAACATCAGTTGCACCTAATTCTTTAGCTTTGTCTAAACGATAATCTAAACTATCAACAGCAACTACTTTTCTAGCACCTGCCCTTGAACAAATTGCTGTAAAAGACAAACCAATAGCGCCTTGCCCTAATATCATGATGTTTTTCCCTAAAATAGTCCCCATTAACTGACAAGCATATAAAACAGTGCCTGAAGGTTGGCACATTACCCAATCTTCAGGGTTTCCGTGTTCAGGTATTTTTATCATTCTTGAATGATTGCCAATAACATATTCTGCTAAAAGCCCCCCGCCCCTGCCAGGAACTGCTTCTGAATTGTCAGCAAACGGAGAAGGCAAAACTATTACTCTTTGCCCGTTGGGAAATTCAGATGAATTACTATTTAATATTGTTCCTACAGCCTCGTGACAATGAGAGCCCCATCGCATTGGATAATTTTCTTCAGAAAACAATGGTCCATAAGCATCTCTAATATCGCTTCCACAAATAGACCAACTTTCAAGTTTTACCAAACTTTCATTTGCATTAGCAGGTACCGGAGTATCTATTTCACTTATTTCAAATTGTTTTGGTGCTAATATTCTTGCTGCTTTCATAATTTCTCCTTTTGGAACATATCTATTATAAAATAACCTCTCCTACGCCTCTCTCTGAATATTGAATTTCTGTTCCAAACTCTGAGCTTAGTTCTGCAAGTTTATTTATAATTCTTTGTTTGTTTTCTTCTCTGGCTATAACAGGCCTTCCCCTTTGAGCTCTTGGCAATTTATATCCCAGCTCTATAGGAAGCAAATTAATTTTTTTGACTCCCTGAGGAGTCAAAACACATTCTGCAACTACACTTTCCCAATAATATTTCATGGCAGGGAATCCTTTTGTATCGCCATCATATCTTGCATTGTAAAAATCAGATGGAGTTGCATAATGGTCTAAACCAAAGTTTTCATACGTAGGATGAGGATGCCATTTGATAGTATCATTTTGAAAAATAAAATTTCCAAGACTATAAAATATTGGTTTATTTTCATAAATTTCCATACCTCTCAAAACGTGAGGACCATGGCCTGCAACTACATCTGCGCCATTATCAAGAATTTTTTTGCTAAACTCTCTTAAAAATTCAGGGGTTTGCTCACGGAAGCCATTGGAACTGTATCCACCTGAGGGATCTTCATGACAATGTATACTAACCAATACATAATCTGACATAGCTTTAGCCTCTTTTATCCAATTAATTATTTCAGCCTCATCACTTTTATTTGTTCTGATATCAATCCCGTAATCTTTTGACGTTTCAAATGTTTTAGTTAAAAAGTCTATTTGATTTTTCTTTAAACCTTTTTTGTTTTCTTTGTAGCCTATTTTTTCAGAAATGTTTTTTAATTCATTAATTTTAGTTAATGGTAATTTATGAATCTGTTCATAGCCTAAGGGATTAACTCCTGGCCTACCTATAGCATCAGGCCTTTGATGAACTGCTCTTCCTGCCTCAGGAAATGTGGTAGTCAAAGATATTAATGCAACCCTGCCAGCTTTTGTATCCAAATATCCTGGCGATCTTGCTTCGCTTAAATTTTTGCCTATCCCGGAGTAAATTAAATTTGTTTTTTTCAAATTTCCCAAATGATTTAATATCCCTCCCTCAGAATAATCCCAAGAATGATTGTTTGCTAATGCCACCATATTTACTCCAAACCATTCTAATTCATTTAAATTCTTTGGATCTGAAGCGGCAAAAACGCCACCAGGAATCCCTGGTGAAATCCCATAATCATGCATTAACATTTCTAAATTAGTGAATGCAACATCCGCTTTTTTAAACACATAAGATAAAGCAAGAAATTGAGGTTCATCAAATACAGACAATGGCCTAGTAATCATTGCATCACCACTTAAAACCATAGTAATTTCATTTTTTTCAGAAGAATATAACATTTTAAAAACCTCGGGTTTTTAATTAGGTCATAAAAATATAATATTACTGTAAATAATAATCAACTCAATTATTTACATTATAAGTCACCAAGTTTTTGCTCTATTATCTTTGTCTAACGATGCCAGCCTATCAACAGTTAAAGTATCATCGTTTATTGAAATTAATGTAGGATTAATTTTTCCGTCATCTACAACGTAAATATTAGGACCATAATCAGATTTAAATATTTTTGTGGCATTTCGCCATTCTCCCCTTCTTGATTGAATATAAACATTATTTTCTTTTTCAATAATTTGAATCCTGCCCAAGCTTCTTATTGGCCTGCTTCTAGCTACAAATCCTGCTCTTTGCCTATAAACACCTAAAATTTTATTTTTCTGATCATCATTAATAGGAATTTTAACAATGTTTATAGCAGGCTTGCCTAACAACGCATAAACAATCTCGTCAGTAATATCTTCAACCAATCCCGAAGATAAATTTAAATGAATCATTAATCCAAGATCTAATTTTGGGAACAAAAGCATTACAGTGTTCCACCCTCCGCTTATGCCTCCGTTATGCCCATATGCATAATGCCCGAAAATACTTTTAACTTGAAATCCCAATCCCATTTTAATACTTAAGTCAGGATCTGGAGAATATTGCACTTCAAGCATAGAATCAAATGTGTCATGAGATATTATTCCATTACTTTTATTTAATAACGCCTTGGAATAAGTACACATATCTTCTAATGTAGCCATTACAGATCCGGCGGCAGCTGTTCCTACATAATCATATTTTAAGCCTCTAATATTAACTTCATCTACAAAATCTCCGTAAATTAATTCATCTCCAATTAATTCCATTCTATCTAACTCGTCTTGCCCAAGATCTCTGTGATATCCAACCGACATTCCTTCAACCGGATTATCCCCGGGGTACGAATTTCTCATCCCAAGTTTGTCAAAAATCATTTTTTGGATCACGTTGTGCCATGTATCGTTTTCAACTCTTGCCACAATTTCCCCTAATATTCCCCATGCATGGTTAGCATAATGCCAATCAGTTCCAGGCTCAAAATCCACATCAATTCCATTAGGATAGTGATTAGGAATATCAAAAGGGCCTGTGTCGCCCCATAATTTTATATCTGAGGCACTAAAATCTTTTTTTTCAGGCATTTCTCCAATGCCAGAGGTATGGGTAAATAAATGTTTCACTTTAATGGCGCTAAAATCACTATTAAATTTAATACTTGGAACTAAATCGGTAACTTTTGATTCCATATCTAATTTGCCACGTTCAACTAGTTTCATAGCGGCCAGGGCAGTCATGGTTTTAGTAATAGAGCCAATTCTTTGAATAGTATTTTCTGTATGTTTGGTTTTTGTTTCAATTTCAGAATAACCAAAACCCTCAATAAATAAAGTTTCTTTCGATGAAACCACACCTAACCCCATTCCAGGAAGTTTGTGTTTTTTTACAATTCTTTCTGCAGTGTTTTTTAATAAATTAATATCTAATTCCATATTTTCCTCTTATAATAATTTTTATAGTTTGGAGTTTAATCCTTTTATATTTGTAGGTCAAACTTCAAGAGAAGAAGGTTTGACATATGACATGATTCCGCATTAGAATTTTTATAAATCAAAACTAGAGGGTGTTATGAGATTTGCATTTACTAAAGAAGAAGATAATTTTAGACAAGAAGTCAGAGATTTTTTAAAAAATGAACTTCCTAAAAACTGGGATGGTGTTGCAGGCAACAATCTAGAAGAGGGTGCTAATGAAGATGAATGGGAATTTACTTTAGAAATGAGAGAAAAATTAGCTAAAAAAGGCTGGTTAACAATGGCTTGGCCAAAAGAATATGGGGGACAAAATGCTTCTATGATGAAACAAGTAATTTTTGCTGAAGAAATGACTCTTGCAAGAGCTCCAGGCAGAGATGGTTTTGGCATTAGAATGCTAGCCCCTACTCTAATGATACATGGAACGGAAGAACAAAAAACAGATTATTTACCAGACATTGCCGCAGGCAAAGTCCAATGGTGCCAAGGTTATTCAGAGCCAGAATCAGGATCTGACTTGGCTTCATTGCAAACAAGAGCAGTTGAAGATGGGGACGATTTTGTAATCAATGGAACAAAAGTTTGGACTTCATCGGCGCATAGGGCAGATAAAATGTTTATATTAGTAAGAACCAACCCAGACGCCCCTAAGCATAGAGGCATAAGCTTTCTACTTATTGATGACATGAAATCTAATGGCATTCAAGTTAACCCAATAATTGATATGGCCGGCAGGCATAATTTCAACATGGTTACATTTGACAATGTGAGAGTGCCCAAGAAAAATCTTGTCGGAGAACTCGACAGAGGATGGTATGTGGGTGCTACATTGTTAGATTTTGAAAGATCTGGCGTCGAATATTCTTCACGCTGCCTAAGCTTATTAGAAGAGCTAATTGAATTCGCCAAAACAAATAAACGCGGCGGGAAAATAATATCAGAAGATCCTAATATCAAAAAAGAAATTACTGAACTTTATACAGAAATTAATGTATCAAGGGGGATGTCATATAAAATTGCAGACATGCAAAGCAAAGGAGAGGTTCCAAATAAAGAATCCTCTATGTCAAAACTTTTTGGTACCGTGCTCGAACAAAAAGTGGCTGATTTAGGCATGAAAATACTAGGTTTATATGGCCAGCTTGGACCAAAATCAAAACACAACAAACTAAAAGGGAAAATTGAACAAGAATACCTCTCAACAGTTTCGGCAACCATAGCAGCAGGAACATCAGAAATTCAAAGAGGGATTATAGCAACAAGAGGATTAGGCTTGCCTAAGCCATAGGAGTAAATTATGGATTTAAGTTTAAATGAAACACAACAAATGTTAAGAAATACAGCAAAAGATTTCTTTGCAATCGAATGCCCGGAAACACATGTCAGAGAAATGGAAACTGATAACGAGGGCTATAACAAACAACTTTGGGAAAAAATAGTTAACCAAGGATGGCTTGGCGTTCCTTTTCCTGAAAAATATGGCGGTTTTGGATTGTCCTTTTTAGAATTTTGCATTCTGTTAGAAGAGGCCGGAAGAGTTTTGTTGCCCGAACCTCTTTTTGAAGCTGTTCTGCTGGGAGGAATGCCCATATTTGTAAGTGGCAATGAAAAACAAAAAGAAGAACTTCTTCCTAAAGTAATTTCAGGAGAATCAATTATTACATTAGCTTTTTATGAAGATGATGATTTAATTTCTCCTTTGTCTGTTCAAACAAAAGCCACTTTAAATAACAATGTTTATAATTTGAAAGGGACAAAAATGTTTGTTCCAAATGCAAATATAGCTGACCTATTGCTTGTTTCAGCAAGAACAGGAAACAAAGAAAATGATATTTCTTTGTTTATAATCCCTTCTTCAGCGGAGGGTGTTACAATTTCCCCTTTGTCAACAATTTCATCTGATAAACAATTTGTTATTAATCTTGATAATGTTCAAATACCTTCATCAAATTTAATTGGGGCTGAAAACAGTGCTTGGAAAACTATAGAAACAACCTTTGATATGGCTGCAGTTGGAAAATCCTGTGAAATGCTAGGCGCGGGAGAAAAAGTACTTGAAGGAACAGTCGAATACGCAAAAACCCGAACGCAGTTTGGGCGCCCCATTGGCACTTTCGGAGAAATACAAAGGCACTGCTCAGAAATGGCAACTTTGGTAGAAGGCACAAGGTTTGTAATATACGAAGCTGCCTGGAAGCTTTCAAACAACCAGGACGCAAGTAAAGAGGTATCAATGGCCAAATCTTGGACAAGCGATTCGCACACAAAAGTATGCTCAATTGCACACCAGGTACACGGAGGAATCGGCTTTACCAAAGAACATTGGATACAACTTTATTCTAGAAGAGCCAAGGCGGCAGAAATTGCTTATGGAGATGCCAATTTTCATAGAAATAAATTGGCCAATATGCTGAAACTATAATGTTGGGTTATATTTATAATTTCTTATTGAGCTATAAAATATCCAAAATAACAAAGTAACTATGCTAGCAATGATCCCCCCTAATAGCATAGTTGTCCCTGCGCCAACTAAAGCAGATAACAGCCCTACTTCAAAGTGCCCTATATGATTTGCTCCCATGGCTGTAAAGCTATGAGCGCTGCTTGCCCTTCCTAATAATTTGTCTGGAGTTGTTAGTTGAACTATTGCCTGCCTCATTACCATTGATATTCCGTCTGTTAAACCCAACAAAGCAACCAGGCCTAAACCAATATATAAATTTTGATTTATACCAAAAAACATCAAAAACAAAGAATAAGCAAAGGTGGCAACAAGAACTATTTGTCCTTTGTTTTTTAATTTAGAAGTATACATCACTATGCTTGCGCCAAAAATTGTTCCAATAGAATTAAATGCATTTAGCAAGCCAGTGCCCTCTACTCCTTTTGAATAAAGCTGTGATGAAAATATTGGAAACAAATTTCTATAAAAACTAACAATTGTAACGAAAATATCTAATAAATATAATCCAGGAAGTATTGGGTGGGTAGCAATAAATTTATATCCTTCTTTGATAGAATTAATCGGTTTTTCTTTTTTTATTTCTTTAGACTCTCCGCTTGCTCGAATCATCAACGGAGAAAAAACACTAACAAAGGCAATGCTTGCTGCAATATAAAATGCTCCAGCAGGACCAAAATATTCAAATGATTTCCAAAATATTAAAGGAGAAATTATTGAAGAAACCTGAAATGACGCAGAAGATAGCCCAATGGCTTCGGTAATATGTTGCTTAGGAATAACCCTGGGCAACATTGCAGGCCGACTTGAGTTGCCAAGCATGCTTGTAATTCCCGTTACAACAATAACAGCAAAAACATGCCAGGGAGCTAGTTTGCCACTCTGTGCAAGAATTCCCAAAATTAACAGAAGCAAAAAAGAAACTAATTGGGTGTATATCATAAGTTTTTTTCTATCAGAAACATCTGCCATAACACCCCCATAAATTACAACAGGCATTTGAATTAGCTGAGCTATTCCTAGCAACCCAACAATTATCGAAGATCCGGTTTCGTCATAAAGCCATTGCGTGGAAATTAACATTTTCATAGACATGGTTATTCCGGCAGTAACTCCTCCTAACCACAAATAAGTGAAATCAGTATACTTAAAAGGCACAAAAACATTTATTGACAAGTTTTTTTTAATAAAGTTCATTAATCTTTAATTATTCTTCTGGTAGGGTAATTAATAGTTATTCCTTTCTTCGCAAAACTACTATGAACTGCTTTAATTATTTCGCTTTTTAACTGAAACGACGCCGGCCAGTCTTTGGCCTGCATAAAAATCCAAAAATTTATATTAGAATCTCCAAATTCTGAAAAACCAAATCGTGGCTCAGTGTTGTTAGCAACATTTTCAGAATCATTTAATAACTGATGCAACGTGTCTTTTACAGTTTTTTCTACATTTTCCAAATTTTCTTCATAAGCAACGCCAGAGGTTATTATTAAATTTATTGCGGTCTCTGGGCTATAAAAATTAGTCACAACACTTTCCGCCATTTTAGAATTTGGAATAATTACTAAATTATTAAACCTGTCCCTTACCTTTGTGCTTCTCCATCCAACCGAAGAAACATACCCGGCAATCCCTCCTTCAATTTCTATAAAATCCCCTTCTTTTAATGCCCCCTCTGTTAAAACATATGTTCCCGCGAAAAAATTGCTAAGCGTGGGCTGAACCGCCAGGGCAACAGCTATGCCTCCTATCCCCAGGCCTGCCAAAATGGGGCTAACAGAAAAACCAAAATATTCAAGCAACTGAAGGACTCCCAATACATAAATAATGATTGGAAGCACTCTTTTTAAAGGGGGAATTAATTTATCATCCAATTCTGTAGTGGTTTTTTTCAAGACTTTTCGAGAATACCAATCCAAAAAAACACTTGTTACTCTTGAAATAGATATAGTTAAAATCACAATAACCAACACGCCCCACGTAGTCATCAAAAAATCTTTTAACCATTTTCTGTCTGCTCCCTCTAAAACCAACCCCCCAGCCACTATGTCCAATAAAGAAAGAGACCACAAAAGACCAGATATAATAAAAAATATCACTAATGGCCCTTTTAAATTATAAGCAACCCTATAAAGAAGAGTAGCGTTTTTATTTTTACCTGCTTTAAAAACAAGGTCGCCTATAAGCTCTAAAATCAAAGCCAAAAGAAACGAGCCCGCAACCAAAAAAATAGAAAATATTAAATCTGAATTAAATCCAAAGCCTGACATACTTAATTGTTATAAATATAAAATTGTTGATAACTAATGTTTATTTTTATATTGTTATTTTTTAATAAAAATAATAACAATATAAATAGTAGTTATCCACAAACATTAAACATAAATATATATGTTAAAACCCTGTTATTATATATATGTTTCAACTTATACACATAATTATTATTATTTTTAGAAAATGAAAGATAAAGTTAAATTATTAATATTTGCCGGAAATGGCGGTGATGGCGCTATAAGTGGTATAAGAAAAAAATTTGTACCACGAGGGGGCCCAGACGGAGGTGATGGAGGTGATGGAGGGAATATATATGTAAAGGGCGATATTAAAACAACGTCTTTAATTAATTATGTTCACATAGCAAACGTAAAATCTCATAACGGACAAGAAGGAAGCTCTAATAATAAAAAAGGTAAAAAAGGAAAAGACAAATACATAATTGTTCCTATTGGAACTGTTATTTATAAAAAAGAAAACGATAAAAAGGTAATCTTATTTGAAATTTTAGATGAAGAAAAAAAACTGTTAGCAAACGGGGGAAAAGGAGGGAAAGGAAATTCAGGAAAAGCAAACTCTGTGGTGCAATATCCATTGTTGGCTGAAAAAGGAGAAAAAGGAGAAAAATTAGAAGTTGAAATGGATTACCTGATGCCATCAGATGTTGTCATTTTAGGCAAACCAAATTCAGGCAAATCCACCTTATTATCTAAAATAACAAACGCTAATCCAAAAATAAACATTTATCCCTATACAACAACCGGAGTAGAAACCGGGACAATGGAAACCGTGAAAAAACATTACAAAATAATTGAAATACCAGGAATAGAAAACAAAAAAAACAACCTGGGGCTTAAGTTTTTAAAACACACAAAAAGAGCGAGTGTTATTGTTTTTTTAAAAGAAGGGGAGGGTGATGACACAATTGAAATAATTAAAGAAAAAAATAAAGATTTACTGAAAAACAAAGATTTGTTTGTAATAAAATCACACAACAACAATGAGGAAGGCCCTCAAATAAAATTTAATGAAATCTCATCAATAAAAAAAATGATAGAAAGTTCACTTTTAAAAGAAGGGAAAACAAAGCCAGAAAATACTCTTCCGGATATTATAAAATTAAATTTTAAAGAAAAAGAAAATGTTGTTAAAAGAAATAATTCTTTTGAAATCATTCATCCTCAAATTATAAGAATAGCTGAAAAGGTGAACCTGGGTAAATGGGATGTGATGGCTCAATTTATGAAAGCCCTCCATCAGAAAGGGATTGCTAAAGAGCTTATGTTGAAAGGAGTAAAAGAAGGAGATGTTGTTAAGATAGGAAGCGTAAGCCTTGAGTGGAATTAAAAAAATTGGCTTATTTGGGGGGACCTTCGATCCTCCGCACATAGGGCATTTAAAAATTGTTAAAGAAAGTTTATTTCAATTGCAACTTGACAAGCTTTATGTGGTTGTGTCTGGTAACCCGTGGATGAAGGGTGAGCGCGTTGTTGCAAGCAAGCATCAAAGACAAGAAATGGTAGAAATCGCTTTTGAGGGTTATAAAAAAGTGTGCTTGTTAAAGCTAGAAATTAACAAAGATTCTCCCTCTTATTCTTACCAGACATTGGAATATTTAAAAAAAACGGAAAACAAAAATGAGTTTTATTTTATTGTTGGATCAGACGCGGCCTTGAGTATGGATAAGTGGAAAAAACCTTTAAATATTCTAACTTCTTCAAAAATTGTCTGCGTTCCAAGAAACAAGATATCAAATCAAAGTGTTGAAAAAAAATTATTGGGAATCTACCCCCATTCACAAATACAGTTTTTGAAAAATGTAGAAGAAAAAATCTCATCTACAGAAATAAGGAAACTTTTTAAGGGAAATGAAGATGTTATCGAATATTTTGATTACTACGTATATACTTATATATTGAAAAACGACTTATATTTTTAAAAATTAAATTTATTTGCAGTGAAAAACAAATTAAATAGACTTATTGAAATTGCTGAAAAATCAGGAGCCTTTAAAACCGGAAATTTTTTGCTTTCTTCAGGGAAAACAAGCAATATTTATTTTGACGGGAGGATAATAAGCTTAATTCCAGAAAGCTTAGAAATAATTTCTAATCAAATATTAGATAAAATATTGTCTGAAAAAGCAAACGTTCTGGCCGGACCTACGCTCGGGGCCGATCCAATAATTGGAGGAACTTTAGTAAAGGCAAAAGAGAAAGAAATTCCATTGCGAGGGGCTATTGTCAGAAAAGCTGCCAAAGAACATGGAACAGGAAATCAAGTTGAGGGAATAATTCGAGCAAGAGATAAAGCAATTATAGTTGACGATACCTGTACAACGGGGGGCAGTCTTTTAATGGCTGCTAAAGCAGTAGAGAAACAAGGGTGCAGTATAGCGGGAATAATTTGTGTCGTTGATAGAGGCGAAGGTGGAGGGCAAGAGATAGAAAAAGCTGGGTATAAATTTAATTCGTTGTTAAAAGTTAAAAACCTTAAATTAATTCCAAGTGTTTAATCAACTTTTTTAATAATTATACTAGCGTTTTGTCCTCCAAAACCAAAATTGTTTGACATTGCATGTTTAATTTTTATATCTTGTGCTTTGTTGGGAACATAGTTTAAGTCACATTCGGGATCTGGGTTTTCAAGGTTAATGGTTGGGTGAACTTTTTGATTAATAATGGACAATATTGTTGCAATTGCTTCTAACGCGCCAGCGCCACCCAATGCATGCCCAATCATGGACTT
>MDTE01192459.1_pt1 | contig 14229 bp, 33 predicted proteins | sample 811231 | NCBI WGS metagenome assembly MDTE01 (sample SAMN05326651, study PRJNA326480) | marine metagenome | isolation source: seawater | place: Indian Ocean: Red Sea | collected 2010 | reverse complement strand
CTCCGCAATCCGTCGCGGGCAGGCGATGTTGTACTGCGAGAGGATGTTGAAGCTCAGCCCGCCCGGCTCCGCGCCGTACTGCGCCAGCAGCACCTGGATCGTCTCGAGCTCGTGCGCCTCGTACAGCGTCGGATCGAACTCCTCGATCGCGTCTTGAGTCTCCAGGGTTTCGGCAATGATCCGCCGCAGCTGTTTTCTTGTGATCTTCATTCTATGCACCCCGTTTTTCGGCAGTCGCCCGCGTGTTTAGCGCAGGGATCTTTCTTCATGTCTCGATTTAGAATGGTTCGACCCTTGGGAGCCCGAAGGCCCGCAATGAGCTCCTCGAACAGCTTTGGGTCCAGACCGGGAGGTGTGCCCTCCAGCTTTTCGGCTAGCTCGCGTATTTCGGCGAGACGACTCTTTCTATCGCTCATATTCAGTTCTCCAATTCTTGTCTGTGCAGCTTGTAGCCCAAGTGATCCTCGATCTCGTGCATGTCGTCCAACATGGCAGCTAGCTTCGACCGCACCCACTCGGGCAAATGGTCGTCGTCCTCCAATCGATCGTGCAGAGACTGCGCTCTGCTGGCGATATTGAAAAGAGCTCCCCGCGACATTCGCGCGACTCCGCTGTCGATGGGATGGCCGACAGGATCGACTTTGGGCGCAGCACTCGCCGGCGGCAACGCTAACGCGCCCGCCTCCGCGGCCACGCACTCCCTAACAATATTTCTCAGTAGACCTCTCGTGGCGCTCATTTTCAGCTCTCCTCGGAGCGATCGACGACAGCGTTCGCGCTCTCCAGAGCATCCAAAACAATGGCGCCCTCCTCACCCAAAGAATCAGCCAATCGCGATAAGCGGCGGTGCGCGATGTCCAGCGCGTTCGGGTTCTGTCTGAGCACTAGGTCCGCGAACTCCTCGTCCGCCCCGAACTGCACGTACATGTTCACAACGGCTTCCACCTGCTCCTGCACGGCGCCGCCCAGCTTGGCGTACTCCCGAGCAAAGTCGATAAGCAGGGAGCCCGACTCCTCTTCGCCACCAAAACCGTACTGCTCCGAGACAAGGCTGAGGTTGGTGTTCTTGCGGAAATTTCGACCCTCGCGCACTACTGCCAGATACCCACCCGGAAATCCTGTCTTGAATCCTAGTTGTTCCAAGTACGCCTGGAACTCGTACGTGCGATCGCTGCTTCCGAAGCCCTCCTCGCTGTCCGCCAAGCTGTATGCCAGGTCGTCCGCGAAGTCCACGGCCATGGTGTTGATTCTCTGTCTCCCCACCGACTCGATCTCTTCGGGTGTGAGCAGATCTTCGGCGGTTCGCACGTATTCGCCCGGGTACACGACGTACTGGGTGTACTCGTCGGGGCCGTTGGCACCGAGGCCTCCGCGCTCGTCGAGCCTCCGCGTGAAAGCGGACTGCGCGCGCACGATCTCTCTAATCATCTCTTTGGAAATTTTCATGAACGGAGTGGCTCCTGTCTTTTAGCATCTTGCAAGTCGATGTCTGAGGGTAAGTATGGCCTGAACGGGGAATTGTGTCTTTCGGAAAATTTTTTGAGAACTAGGGCCCTTTGCGACGGAAATCTTCCGGAAAAAAATTTTTCGAAGAGACCCCTTTTGAAACTGTCGGCGCTCCCAAAATTTTTTTTTGACTTGGGACCTAGCCCATTTTGGCCCTAATGTACACTGAGTTTGGGCCCCTTTTTTGGGCCCCCTGGGAGGGGCTCTAGAAGGCCCCCCGAAAGACCCCCCTTTGCCGGGCCCCCTGTATGCCTTTTGCCAGCTCGAGCCAGCCATAAAAAAAGGGGCCCGATCCGAAGACGGGGCCCCTAAAGAGCTAGCCGCGCCGGAGTCGGCGCCGCTCGGAGAGATTAGGCAGAAATCTTGGCCACCACCTTGAAGCCGTTCTTCTTGAGGTCCAGGTAGAAGCGGTGACCCGCGCCACCGAACCGGTTCTTGGTCATCTCGAGGATTCGGCAGCCGAACAGCTCGGACCGCTGGTCCTCCTCGACCGTGAGCTCCATCATCGCGTCGACCATGTGCTTGAGCACGTTCCGACCCGCAAACTTTCCGTTTTTACCGACCTGGCCGATGACGATGGCGCAGGTGTTGTTCTCCTTGCACCAGTTCGTGATGAGCGACAGAGCGCGCTCCGGAGAGCGGCTGTTGGTCGAACCGTCGGCGTACTTGCCGTCGTCCATGGTCTGGAGGCTGTCCACCACGAGGACGAACTGCTTGTTGGGGTGCTTCGCTCGAAGCTTGTCACAGTTCTCGAGCAGCGTCCGGACGTGAATCTCCTCGCCCACCGCGAAACCGTTCTTGAGGCGGAGTCGCTCCGCTGTAAGCTTGACCTGGTAGAGACTCTCCTCACCGGTGTTGAAGACCCCGATGGCTCCGTTGCCCACCAGGCTGTCCACCAGCTTGAGCATCATTGTCGTCTTTCCCGCGCCCGGAGTTCCGGTGAACAAGGTCACCGACGAGGGCGTGATACCTTGACCGCCGAACGAGCCGTCGATGTAGTCCACGTGGGTCTTGATCCGAGTGCGAAGCGCCTTGGGCACCTCCACGTCCAGGATGTTAGTGCCAAAATCGAATCCGTTCTTAGTGTTGAGCTTCATTATCTCTCTCTCTCCAGTGTCGTGGTCTCTCGACCGGTTTAGCTCTCCGTCCCCTCTCCCCGGGAACATATCTATTATACACCATGTGTTTGGCGCTTACACGTTTTTACTCACTTATTGGACTGACACTGAACTTTTTGTGCCATTCCTCGACACCGTTGACCAGCAGGCGCACGTAGGAGTCTTCCATGCCGCGCTTGATCCAAGCAGGGCGGTTCTTCTTGCTGCGCCCGGGCCTAGAATCATCTTCTGCTACCACAATCCCGATATCGCCGTTCTTCGTCTCCATGAGATTCCCCGGGGAAAAGTCCGCGGACCACTCGACCTTGACCTCTTTGTGGGTTACTTCGGACAGGGCCTCTCGGTCGACAATCTGTATTCGATTGGTGATGTTCTTCTTGGACTTACGCTTATGCTTTCTGCGCGCCTTAGCATTCTCGAACGCCACCTCTGAGGGTTGTGGGTTTTCTTCCAGCCACCGGTCATACTCGAGACCAGATATTTCGCCAGCGTTGAGCTTGTCTGTCATTTCTGCCAAACCCTGCTCCCACTCAGCGTCTCTGTTCTCTCTCGCTTGAGCTAGCACGTCCTGTTGGTGAAATCCTCTTATGTGTCTAGACATCATATTCTCCTGTTATCCCCTCTCCCTGGGTACATTTTTATTATATCCTACCCCGGGCCGGATTACACAAAAAAAAAGACCGGCTGGAATCCCGGAGAGAGAGTGGGAAACCAGCCGGTCGCGAAGGGCGATACGGTATATTGGGAGAGCCGAACCGCCCGGGAGAACCTTAGCTATTGCTCAGCTCGCGAGCCTTTCGAATCAGCTCAACAATCTCGTTACCGACCCGAGCATGGAGTGCCTTGATGGGACCCATGTTCTTGGTAGCCATGATTGCGTTCCACATGTGAACCATCTGCTCGGAGGGAAGACACCGAGCGAAATCAACCACGTTGTCCGCCTGGTTGTCGTCCCAGTCGTTCTTCGAAGCGTGGTCCACGATCTTGTCCAGAACGGTGAGGCTCTCACTGGCCTTCATCTTCTTGGCAACCTTAGCTGACACGTTTCCGGACAGCACATCATCCGCACTGATTTGCTTTTCGTACTTGGCAACGAACTCAGAAAAAGCGATCGCAGCCTCGGTACCGACGAACCCTTGTGCCAGGGCGTAGAATCCCTCGGGACGTGAGCCGGCAACAGAGCTGGGCGACCAGCCCATGTGCTGGAGGCTGGTGTCCAACCGGTGCCAAGAAGCAGGGTTGGGAGCGATCGTACCGGGCTCAACAGCTCCGACATCGACTCGGAGGTGCGCAGGGTTCTGCTTGACGAAGTCGATCGTCACAGGGTCGACTCCCGCATTGGAAGCCCAGCTAGTCCAGTCGCTCGTGGTGGGCTCGAGGTCCACCGTCCAGAAGCGACGAAGAAGTGCCGGGTCCATGTCGTTGACATCGTACTCGGCGCCGTGGTTGACCGCAGCGAAAATACGAGTCTCGGGATGGAGCTCCATGGGATTACCATCGGCATCGTTACCGAGGGACCGGTCCAGGACGACCTGGAAAAAGGCCTGCTGAACCTGAGGCATCGAGCGATTGAGCTCATCGAGCATCACGACCACAGGCTCCCGGCAGCCTCGAACGAACCAGGAGGGGAGCACGAAGGTAGCCACACCGGACTCCTTGCTCACCTCAAAATCGGGAATACCCGTCACCTTGGACTCGTCCATGGTCGACCCACGAACATCGATGAAGGGGAGGCCGAGCTCTTTGGCTGCGGCCGCGGCCAGATGGCTCTTACCGACACCGGTCGGTCCCCGCATAAGAACAGCGATCTCTGGGGGAAGCTTCGTGGCCAGGCTTTTGAAAGTTTTGATGTCCAATTCTCTCTCCTATCTTTTGATCTTGAACGTTTCTCTTCGTTCCCCTCCCTGGGAACATATCTATTATACACCAGGTGCGGTGTCTTTACACAAAACTAAATAACTTTTTAGTAGCAGCGAGCAAAATTACACCTTTCTTAGTTCATTTTCATGAACTGTTCGAACGCGACCGGTCGAGAAGCTCATGGATATCTCTACCCATTTGCCTTTAACGTTTAGCACCTCACCAAGCTGATCAGCGGGAATACCGTTAATCTTTGGCTGTCTCTTGGACTTCCCACGTGGGGGTGGTTGTGGCTTTACAAAAGTCACGAGGTCGCCTTCACTAAAAGATTTCACTTACTTTCTCCTATCAAGTACTTCCAAATGTAAATAGCTGCCGCAAAACCTACAATTAATTCAAACACTTATGTAACCTCTTATGTTATCTTTTTACACACACCCTGACGGGCCAACTCACTCAACATCGTGCACGAAACATCTGTTATCTGCCCACTTTTTCTGAGTATCGTATAGTTGTACAGCGCGTAAAGTGTGTCTCCTTTTTGAACTCTTGTCACGTCAACTATTGTGACAATTTCTGCATCCTTCGCCGAGCCTAGGAGAAGCAAGTCCCCAGGATCGTATTCGGGATTCACGTCTTTTTGTTAGCGCGACTCATTTTCGCAACTGAATCCAGCCGGTCCGGTGCAAACAAAAGCTTTGTGCCGGGAACCAACAGCCAGCAGCGCTTGAGCTTCGAGGGCTTTGGTTTTGCTGCCTCACCGTCTGTGATGATGATGTAGCCATCAAACCGATGACGGTTCTTGTTTGCATGAGAAGTGACACAGTCAAAATCCGTTCCACCGCAGCGGGTTCGTCCCGCCTGAGGTGTGCGATTCTTCTTCCACAGTGTCTCAGACTTCTCATCGACTTCAGTGTCGAAATGGAACGTGGTAAACTCGGTTCTCTTTGCGAGAGAACGAAGCTCTCCGAACGCCTGCTCGAGCTCAGCATTTCCAACTGAACCGCTCTGGTCGATGTAGACCGCAATAGATGATGTGTAACCACGCTTAGCGCCGGTCGCCATGGGTCCGTGCTTCGGGTGAAGATGAACGACATTGACGTTAGACCACGTCGTGGACCGTGTCCCTCGCTTGGACATTCCACAGAACTGCTTGAGAATGGCGCGCCAATCGACTTCATTTGAGACCATTTCTCGAAGCTTGCTGCGCATGCTGCCGCCAACAGATCCCCACTTACCCGTGCGATCTGCCTCTTTGACAGCCTCCTTGAGGACTTCTTTCATCTTGCCTTTAACAAGAGCTTTTTCCTCATCGGTCATTTCTCCCCAGCCACCGTGGTCATCGAAGCCGTTGCCCTCGCCCTCAGCTTGTTCCTTGGCTTCCTCGTCCTGCATAATCTGGGTGAAGTACCACTCCTGAGACTTGTGCTTCGGAAGCGTGGAAATAAGCTTTGCGAGAGGGGAGTCCGCACCCGGTGACTCGGGATCGATCTCTTTGCCCGGGACGAGGCCACCATCTGGAAGCTCAGACGCTGGAATATCGGAGTTGATAGCCAGGTCAGCCGCGATGTTGGCGACGTTGTGGGGCTCGAGCTTTCGCGACGTGCAGTGCTCGAACGCCAAGTGAAAGCACTCGTGTTTGAGCAACCCCTTGACATGATTATCATTTAAGTCCGAGATGAAGTCCGGGTTGACCAGCATGTGGACGTCCGCATCCTTCACCATCACACCCGCAGTGGGAATGTCGTCGCCGAACTCGATGTTCACGCCGCGCAAAATGCGAGCGAAGAACGGCTCGTCGAACATCATACGCAGCAAGTGCGGTGTGAGGTCTTTGTTGTTTTCGATTCTTCGAGCTGCTTGGGTCATTTCGTCTCCTAAGTCCCCTCTCCCTGGGAACATTAATATTATACCATGGGAGAGGTGATATTACACGAAATACTAGTAATTATCGCGCGATCCAACGCTCTTTTTCCTCGCTGTAATCACGATAATCGTTTCCCGGGGCCGCTGTGCGTCCGGCCTGACCGTTGCGAATCGTGCACGAAGGGGGTGCAGTGCCCACAATTGCCATTCGAGTGAGGCGGCTCAGCACAAACTCGTACGAGTCTGGGTCAGTCTTGTCGCTGCAGATCATGCCGAGCAGACGAGCGACGTCGTCCCTGACTTGTTCTTCGATCTTTTTCACGGAGTCTCCTGTGGAGTTTTGAGTGTTTTTATTTTATTATACACTCTCCGCGGAAATCTTACACAAAAAAAAGGGCGCGCCGAGGATAAAATCTCCGACGCGCCCCACCCCCACCCGAGACTACGAGTTGTTGGAGTCGCTCACATTTCCGAGAGACTCGTTCAAGAACGCCTGCAACGCAGTCGCCTCCTTGACAGTCATCTGCAGCTGGGTCGTACCGACCGAGTACTGCTGCCCGCTTGCTGGAAGCGTCGCGATTGTGACGACATTGCTACCGGCCTTCTTGGCGGTGTCATTGCGGGAAATTCCAAATTGAAAACGACTCGTAGTCTTAGTGCTGTTGTAACTCATGTGCTATATTCTCCTAGTTGTTTTTAGCATCGATCCACTCCACTAGTGGAACGTGATATAGTATAGCGGTTTGACCCTCGCTTTACAAAAATAAAATGGGCGCTGCGGGCGATGAGACGCCATTTAGCGCGCCCTCGAGTCAAAACCCGGGAGCTGCCTTCGAAGTCACTGACAATTCAGTCTGCCGCCGATGGTGCTCGTGGAACACTGTCATGCTGTTGGCGATGGAAGGGACGAGATCCATGGGAATGTGCACGATCCACGTCGGCTCGTCCGGCTTGTCCTTGAGAGAGCACCCGAGAGAGAGAACCGTCGGGGATCCGGGCCCGTACGGCTCGTCAAGTCGCTTGAGCGTGATCGACGCTTTCTCGCGGTCGGTGTACGGGAATACTAGCTTGTCTAAGTGATCTGCCATGTTACCTCCTGTGTACATTATAACATGTGGGGGAGAGATTTACACGCGGGGGCGGGATACAAAAGAGTGAAAAAAAGTGATAAAAAAAGTGTACATTAGGGGGAAAGTGGGCCAAACCCCTAGGGCCACCGAGACCGAGCGAGACAGAGCGAGCTGAAGAGACAGCGGGCGTGCGGGAGCGTAAGCGCGTGGGCATTTTTCCGATTTTAGAGCCGTGTCGTCCCTCTGCGCAGTCGTCTGTCTCTTTAGAGTCTGAGGAGGAGTGGTGTTGAGTCTGCGTGGACTGCGAGCTGTTTCTCTCTTGATGCTTCCCTCTCTCTGTTCTAGTCTTTCTCTCCTACATTCTCTTTTTAGTGGGTGTTGCGCGCAAGATTTTTATGGATATTTTGACACAGACAGAGAAGGATCTACACTACATCAAGGGCTCTTGAAGACACTGCTGCGTTGTATTAGAGCTGTGTCCGTGTGACCCTTCTGTGGCGTTTGATTGGCCCCTTGGAGAGAAAAAACAATGTCACAGAGAGCTTTCTGTTAGCTCGTATCTAGACCAACGAAAGTGCAATCTTGTAAAGGCTTGCGTCGCCCTTGACCATCACTTGAAGAAGCTGACGTTTCTCGTTTAGAAAGACCAACGCGAACTTCTTGTCGTGTTTGACAATGTCGCGTGCATTGCTTATCAAGTCTGCTAATTTAATCGTCTGCGCGCGGGGGCACGCTTGGGCAGAATGAGCTCGATCCATTGCTTTTCTATGTGCTCTATTTCCATCTTCGGGCTTGCTCACATCTGTCAATTCGTCGACGAGAAGTGCAACATCATCACCGAACTCTTTCTGTATTTCGTCTATCGTGACGGACGTGTCCTCGACCACATCGTGTAGAAGAGCAGCGGCAAGCATTTCTTCATCATGATCGACAGTTGCAACGATTTCCATCACTTCAATTGGGTGGACAATGTACGGCTGCTTTGTGTATTTTCTAATCTGGCCGTCGTGTGCCGTTGTAGCAAATGTAAGAGCTTTTTGAACTAGGTGTGTCATGAGCTTTTTCCTTTCTTGTGGTTAATCCACACCGCATCAGTAATACCTATCGATCTTCTTATTTGTGCTCTGAGCGAATCAGATTTGTCCGACGTACACCATACCCATCGAACTCTATTTTTGAGCCGGCTTAGCCTCTGTTCTTTTTCTGTCAACTGATCGGCCATGGAGATCATCTCTTTTTCTGTCAATTTTACCTCAATCGACATATCATTTGCCATGGCAAAAAGTTTTCCGGCGTCGCCCAATTCGTACGCTGCTTGCATTTCCAAAAATGGCCCACTGTCTTTTGATACATCCGGATGTGTATTCATTGCCAGCTTTCTGTGCAATTTCTTCAAAACTCTCGTCGGGATTTTAAAGGCTCTGTCTTCTTCTTTTTCCGCCGGCGGTTCCTGTCCTGCTAACAGACTTCTCTCCTCATGAAAATCTCGTGCGAACTCCTCGAGATATTTTTGATCAAGCTCTCTAAACTCTTGCTCTTCAATTGAGAGAAGTTGCGACTTCAAAAGAAGTTTTTTGAACTTTCTATCCACACATCCCCCCATCAACTAGTAGAAGTGGTTTTAGAAGTGGGTATCGAAAGCTCAACAGGCCCTAGATCGTTATCAGTTACCCAGTATGTAGCACCAGCTGCATGGACGCAGTAGAATGTTCGTTTTTCATCTTGACGAGTGCTCACAATAAGACCGGGAATCAGAAGACGGGTGTTTCCTGTTTCATTTAGTCTTATCGTAACTAGTTCGCCTGTTTCCACATATCTAATTAACGCTTACTCATAAGATTGTTATCTTTTAGGGATTCTCCACAAGTTCAGCCACTCTTGTGACCATTGTGGTATTCCCATCGACGTGTAGGATCCGTGGATCCCCCAGCACCATTCGCTAGTAACCCACTTTTCTTTCTCTTCACAAAATTCAACAAACTCATCGTGTGGGTAAATGAACCAATCAGTGTCATCATTGCCAGCTTTTTCCGGAAATGCAATGTAAAGATCTTTTCCGGAATAACGTTTATCAATAGTAAGGCGACTTTTGAGCTGAATCCACAGTGCTGTTTTCGAAGGATTTTCAGGCTTGAAGGCAACTAGATCCGCAGCATGTTTATCAGTCGGGGTATCAACACCCACATATCCTCGCACTGCGAGCTCTGACTTTAGCAAAGCTGAATGATACGCTTCCTGTTCTTTATTTGACATTTTGAGATAATTTTCTCTTTTGACTCTGTCGCCTAGCCAACATTGATCTGGTTTAGAATTTTTCATCTTTCTCCTCTTCAGGTACAACTTCAGTTGCTGCCAAGTATCTTTTTCCTCTTACAATTTTTGTACCCTGCGGGACTATACGCCACGCAAATACATCTTTATCCCACACGAGCAGACGATCAAAAGTTGGTGCCCCGCCTGTCACAAGACGACAAATCACCCACCCAAACGCAATTCCAAAAATAAATTCCATCTTATTTGAATACCTTCTTTAGAGCCCATGGAATATGATATCGACATTCGTTTATATTGTTCCACTTTACAAGAACAGTTCCGTGAAATGCCTTGAATGAAACAATTCTTCCCCTTCCCAAATATTTGTCTTCTTTGTGCTCTACAAAATCACCGACTTTCATCACCTCAAACCTCTTTCTTCGTTCCAGATAAACAAAACAATTCCAATGACAGGAATTATCAAACCAAGCAGCTCCATTTTCTACTCTTTCTCTTCGTCAAAGAGTTTCCAAAACTTCGGCCAAAAAGTTTTTTCAAAGAAATAGTGAATAAATGTGTATAAAACATTTAGAAATACCATCAAACTCAAACTTTTCCATGGATTACCCATCCATAACCAGGTAATTAGAGCACCAGGGGGAATTGAAAATACAAGCCTCCACACCAGTGCCTTAGTCATGGCTTCTCTGTGAGATATTTTATTCTCTACTGCCATTTATAACCTCCAGTTCACACTCATGAAACCACTCTGGGTCATTATTCAATTCTGGCAAAGCTGCTAAAACTGCGATGCCGTATGGATTTATTTCGCCGCCACACTCTTTAGACGGTTTGATTTCTAGTACAATTCCGGGAATGTCGCAGTACCCTTGTGACCAGTTTACTAGATCACCTATTTTCACTTATCACCTCTAGATCTTCTCCATGATACCACAAGCTTTCATTTTGCCACTGTACGTGTATGCTCAATTGATTCGGATCATATTTTTCTACTTGAATTACAATTCCAACTCCGCCGTCAACTGACGTGCATGCACCTTCGACACACCTTACAAGATCACCAACTTTCACCGTTCAGCTTTCTTCTGCTATTGAAGCCAAGAATCCGATCTTTCGCTTTGGTTTGTCTTCAACTTCTTGTACTTCAAAACCCATTTTTTCTAGTTGCGATTCAAAATCTGCTGCTTCTTTTGATGCTCGAAGATATGGTTTGAGCGATACATTTGCATCAACTACGATAATATTTGGTTTCATTATTTATACCTCGTCTAATGTAATAACTTTCGCACTTCTGCTTAAAGATTCTAGGTTCATATGTGTAGGGTTTCTAAACGTTACTTCTCCAAAGACCCACACCAAAGCATAACCCCCAAAATCTGGCTGCACATCGATAATAGCACCCATTTTTCCTGTTCTAAATGTCAACAAATCACCGACCTTCATTGACAACCTCCACTCTAGACGCAGCAATCCATCCTATGTGAGACGTGCTCCAGAGCACCTCGACTATCTGCTGTCCCTGGTCGGGGAACGGAAGTATTCGTTGATTGCCTCTGTACCTGTCAAGTCGTAAAATGGTGCCCATGTAACGTTCATCGTCGGCCGACGCTGGCCCCGCATGCATGATCAAGTCACCGACTTTCATTGACTAGCTCCAATGCACTCTTTCCCAGTGTTCGTGTCGTCATCATCTTGGGCCAAAACACTTCGTATGTGTTGTCATCATACTTTTCTTTAACCAGACCAAGCCCCCAATCTTTGACTAGGCCGGACCAGCGATCATCATAGACAAACTCGACCAAGTCACCGACTTTCACTGATTGCCTCCATCAAGCTTTCAGCAATATCATAGATCTTGCCGACCTTTGGATACATCACCGTAATACATGGATGAGCCGGATTGCTTCCGCCCATTTGCTTTGAGAGAATGATGCCATGGCCAAGCAATTCTCGCTGATCAGATGCAGCCTTTAGTTTCCAGCTTGGTAGATTTCTAGTTTTTCTAATCACTAAATCACCAACTTTCATTGAACAATCTCCAAATTATGATCAGACCAGCTCAACTCTTCACCCGTGTCTGGGTAAAGCACAGTTACCAAAAGTTCTTCTTCGTAAGGATCGATCCATCGTGGTCTTGTTGACACGACAATGCCTAGTGCACCGTGATGTTTAGTGCCAGAGTTAGTCCGAACTAGAGATCCAATAGATAGAATGGGGTCAAAATTCATTAGCTTGTCACCTTCGTCAAATCGCGTGACATAATCCAGACAACATTGTAAGTCGGAGCACTCCAGCAAACTTGATGAACGTAGGTGTCACGTCCTCGATCTGCTCTTCGTGTTGCAGCAACCTTTTTAGAATCAACAATGATCCCGAGTGCTTTGTCGTTGCAGTAATCTTTATCAGAGACAACCTTGACAATATCACCGACTTTCAATGATGACCTCTAGTTCCGAAAATGCCATGGCATGAAGGCCATTCTTCGTTTGGCCCAAACCATTCTGGTCACGGCCCTGACCCTCTGCACCGGGAAAATAAACGTATGCTGATTGGCTGGCTGCGTCACCCCAAGTCTTCACAATGGTGCCGATGCGGCCCTTGTAAAACCTCGCGTCGCCCACGAAATTGACCAAATCACCGACTTTCATTAGACATCCGCCTTAAGTCCGGAGTCAACAGGGAACTGGTGCTGACCTAGCTCATCGAATTCGACCACATATTGACACACATCCCAGTACCATTCGGGACATACATTGACAACCACACCGGCATAATAGCCGTCGGGGGTAAGTGCCTTGACTCGATCTCCAACCCTAAACAATGTCAGCTCCTATTTCGGGGACCATCCCCAACCAACATTTATATTATACCATGCACTCTGCTACCTTACACAGACTCGTTACAAAAACTTTCAACAACTTCAATGTTACGAACCGGCGACCAAATTACATCGCCCTCATAAAAAAGCATACAAGAAGCAGGTTCGTACACATTGCTATTGTAATATTCAAGTACTAATGCAGAACGATACACACTTTCAGTACCTCCTTCTCTGTAGTAGACATCAACCAAATCACCGGCTTTCAATTATCACCTTTACGTCTGTTTGCCAAACGGATGAAACTGTTCCATCTTCCCACGCCACTGTGCAAGTGTCAGGTACACCATAACTTCTCTGAACTTCTATAACTGTCCCTTTCTTTTCAGTAAAGGGGTGTCTAAGACTTATTACGATATCATTTGTATTCACATCGGAGTACATTTTTCCCTCTATTTCGATTTCTAATAATCCCTCTTCAGTCCACCTAGGGCCAACAGTCGGCCAGTGAACATTGTGCTGTGTCAGCTTTGGGTGCATAGGATCATCTTTAGTCTCAATAATAATCCCACCGCTCCAAGGATTGTCGAAGCACAGCGGACTATGCTTTACTAAATCACCGACTTTCACTAATGACCTCTAGCTCATCTGAGTAAAATTTTTCAAAGTCATCATCTCCTGATGACCAGTGAACTTCGACTAGTTGGGGATTTGTTTTTGGGGGTGCTGCCTCTATAATAATTCCGGGCACTTTGCCGTGAACATCAACAAACTCATCGATGTCCTGCCTTACCCATACTAAATCCCCGACTTTCATAAAGCCTCCACAAACAATTTGATATCTTTTTCAAAGTCAGCATCGTCATACCAACCCGCATGATTCATGATAGTTTCGTTCCAACCGTACTCTTCAACAACATCAAACCATGCTATTTGAAATGCCAAGATAGTCTCGCCGGAACGCAGAAACGCCTCTTTTTGATCTGTGATTATGCCTAGACCGGAGTGCTCCCATGAAGAATGGTGCACGTATTGTACCATGTCGCCAATTTTCACTAGATGTCTGCCAATCCTTTTCCAAACTCGTCAAGGTCCGGATCAGATTCATGATTTTTTTGTCTACACTCACTAATCACTTTAAGCTCAGTAGACTCAAGATATTCCGGGTGACTATCACTCCAGCACACCAAAACTCTGTCCCTCTTTCCATCTTTTGTTGGGCCCATTCCATCAACTAGATCACCTCTCACAACTTTACCTCTGCCTATTTCTTGATAAATCTTAAAAGCCTGTGTCGCGCCGTAATAATCAATGTCAATTTTCTCAACAATCCCGTATCGCCCTGTTCTTTTTTCACAAACTAGGTCACCGACTTTCACTTATAAGCTCCAGTTCATGATAAAATGCAAACTCACAAACACCGTTTTCATAGAGGACAGACCACCCGTCGTTCATTGCTGAACATTCACTTACTATGATGCCGCACATTTTATTTGCTAGGTCAAACACCAGGTCACCAGTTCTCATGAAACTACCTCTAGTAAGTGACGCTTAATGTAGGTTTCTTCACCGGTTTCGGTGCATAGAATCTTAGCCAAGCCAGGTGTTGGATTACCGTATCCCAGACGAACTCGACAGCGTGCCCGAAGAACAGTGTAAATGCGATCTTTGTGAAGTGTGACTCGCCTTGATTGAGGCGGGAGTTTTGTCTCGCCGG
>MDTE01107820.1_pt1 | contig 14231 bp, 9 predicted proteins | sample 811231 | NCBI WGS metagenome assembly MDTE01 (sample SAMN05326651, study PRJNA326480) | marine metagenome | isolation source: seawater | place: Indian Ocean: Red Sea | collected 2010 | reverse complement strand
CATAACCACCGCCATAGCCACCGCCGTTATTATTTCCACCGCCATAACCACCGCCATAGCCACCGCCGTTATTATTTCCACCGCCATAACCACCGCCATAGCCACCGCCGTTATTATTTCCACCACCATAACCACCGCCATAGCCACCGCCGTTATTATTTCCACCGCCATAACCACCTCTTCCACCTCTTCGAGAACCTCCTCCTCGTGGCTCTGCTTTATTAATTCTGAGAGGTCTTCCCATAAGTTCACAACCTTGCAATCCTTCAATAGCTGCCGCCTCTATTGTTTCATCTGCCATCTCTACAAAAGCAAATCCTCTTTTTCTTCCTGTATCTCTCTCAAGAGGAAGAGAGCAATTCATAACTTCACCAAATGGTGCAAATAACTGCAAAACATCATCTCGCTCAGCACGAAAAGGTAAATTTCCAACAAAAATACTCACTTGAACCTTAAATAAAAATTGCCAATTTAAAAACTACAAAAAGTAGTTATTCAAAATACATATACATACTACTTCAATACATACCCTAGTTGTAAAAAATATATTGAGATTCAAAGTAATAATTTTTTCTTCCAGCTATTCAACTCGATTTTTACTTGGTCAAATCCCGTTCCACCTACACTATTTCTGGACTGCACTACATTAATTGGAGTGAGTTTTTGAAAAATATCTTCATCAAATCCATTATGAAATTCCTTGAATTCGTTTAATGAAAGATTTTTAAGTAATTTGTTTTGTCCTAAGCAATATTTTACAATCTTTCCAACAATTTGATAAGCGGTCCTAAAAGGCACATTTTTTGCCACCAAATAATCAGCAAGATCGGTAGCATTCGAAAAATCATTCTCAACTGATTCAGATAAATTATCAATATTTAATTCAATACCTTCATTTAGTAAAATTGTCATTGCTTTAACACATGTAGAAACTGTCTTAACAGTATCGAATAAAGGTTCTTTATCCTCTTGAAAATCCTTATTATATGAAAGTGGAAGGCCTTTAATCATAGTTAATAATCCTTGAAGGTGTCCGTATACTCGGCCTGTTTTTCCTCTTATCAATTCTGGAACATCTGGGTTTTTTTTCTGTGGCATTAAACTGCTACCAGTGGCACATTTATCAGTTAATTTTGCGAAAGAAAATTCATCAGTTACCCATAAAATTATTTCTTCTGAAATCTTACTTAAATGAGCCATTATCAATGCAGATGCTGACACAAATTCAATACTAAAATCCCTATCGCTTACTGCATCAATGCTATTTCTATAAATTTTTTCAAAACCTAATTCTTCAGCAGTAAAATATCTGTCTATTTTAATTTTTGTGCCAGCCAGCGCCGCCGCACCTAATGGTGAAATATTAACTCTAGATCTGACTTCTTTTAACCTTTGACGATCTCTTTCAAACATTTCTATATACGCCAAGAAATGATGAGCTAGAGATAAAGGCTGTGCTCTTTGCATATGAGTATACCCAGGAATTAAGGTTTGAATATTTAAGTTCGCGATATTAAACAATGATTTTTGCAAAACATTAATTAAAAAATCAAGATTATCAATTTCTTTTCTAAGCCATAATCTTATATCCGTCCCTACTTGATCATTTCTACTTCTTCCTGTATGTAATTTTTTTCCTGTTTCACCAATTAAATTAATAAGTTTTTCTTCAATACAATAATGAATATCTTCAGAGGGAGGGCCTGGTAAAAATTTTCCCTCTAAAAATTCAATTTTGATAGTCTTTAAACCATTTATAATTTTTAAAGTTTCATTTGAAGTTAAAACTTGGGTTTTTCCAAGCATTTTTGCATGCGCAATTGAGCATTCTATATCTTCCAGAATTAAAATCTTATCAAAATCAATTGAAGCATTAAACTTTTCAATAAAAGGATTGAGACTACTATCAAATCTATTACTCCAAGCTTTTGCCATATTAATCTAAAACTTTAATTAACTCTAATAAAGCATTTTTTTATTTAAGTGACAAAAAATATTTTATTTAAGCTGAAAAACCACAATAGAAGCATCATCTTCAAGATGTCTATTTTGACCAGTAAAGTCGTCTAATTTTTTAAAAATTTTATCTAGGATTTCTTGTGAAGAATAAGAACGTTTACAAAGTTTCGAAAAAATTTTAATCAACCTATCCTCATCAAATCTTTCTCCGAAAGCATTTGAAGTTTCAGTCACACCATCAGTGTAATAAAGGACTGAATCATTCGGATTAAGCTTAACTTCACAACAATTATACTCAGAATTCTTTTGCAATCCTAAAACGACTCCTACAGTGTCTAATTTAACAATTTTTTGCTCAGAACTTCTCCAGAGTAATGGAGGATTGTGGGCAGCATTTGCATATCTTAATTTTTTGGTTCTTGGATCATAATCTGAATAAAATAAAGTAACAAATCTATGTGATTGATCAAGATCGTTAATAGCTAACTGATTTAAATCATGCAAAATTCTATCAGGAGGCAACCCTGTCAAAACCTCGGCTCTTAACATGCCTCTTAACATAGTCATAAGAAGACCAGCAGGAATACCTTTACCCATAACATCACCAATTACCAAAGCCCACCTTGATTTTTCTTTTCTTTTTTCTGAAATATTTGTTTTTAAAGCCATAAAATCATAATAATCTCCTCCTAACTGCAAGGCAGGCCTACAATGCGCTGCAAGATCTAAACCATGGATCACAGGGCAATAATCAGGTAATAGTTGAGATTGAATTTCAGCTCCAATAGAAATTTCTCTATCAACATTTTCATGCTTTTTTTTAGTTTTTATAAGCCAATAATTTTCTAGACCAATTGCGAGACAATTTAAAATAAAGTTAAAGTTTTGGTCTTTAACAATAAATTCATTAGGAATATCATCACTAAAAATAAAAATAAATCCCCTACATTTTCCTCGAGATAATATTTTTTCAAATTCTATATGACAGTTCTTAAATTTATTTTTTAGAGCATTTTCAAAACTATTTATGTCTTTTATTTTAAAATTTTTTGAAAAGTTGAACTCTAAAAGAAACTTATTAATATCTTCTTGAAATTGTAAAAATTCATTATTTGTTGAAATTTTTATATTTTCTAAACATATTTCCCCATAATCAGTAAGAGGGATAATTAATACTGTTTTTTGATGAAAAAAATGTTTAAATATTAAACATATATAATCTAGTAATTTATTTATATTTGAAAAGGATTTTAAATAATAAGCTATTGAGTATGCAAATTCAGAAAATTTATCATTATTTGTTTTAGGTAAATTAGATTCATTTTCTAAATAAGTTTCTATCACTTTTTTTGAAAATAATTTTTCTTTTTGATTATCAATCAAAATAATGAACTTATATAGATAAGTTGTAACACTAAAATTATGATTTTATTTAAATTTAATTAAAAGTTTATCTATCTGCAAGCAAAGCTTCAACAAATTCAAAACTATTAAAAGGCTTTAAATCTTTGATCCCCTCGCCTGCTCCAATAAATCTTATCGGAAGATTGACCTCAGCAGAAACAGCCAATGAAACGCCTCCTCTGGACGAACCATCTAATTTTGTAATAATTGCTCCAGTTAAATTTGCTGACTTTGCAAAACTTTTTGCTTGATTTAACCCGTTTTGACCTTGGCTTGCATCTAAAACTAATAAGGATTCAATGATTGCGTCTGGAACCTTTTTATCGATAATTTTTTTTATTTTTGTTAATTCTTCCATGAGATTATTTTTTGTTTGCAGTCTACCAGCTGTATCAACAAGTAATAAATCACTATTTCTCTTTTTAGCAGAATTAATAGCATCAAAAACGACGGCTGCTGGATCAGCATTTTTTGATTGGTTCGATATTACATCAACATTGCTTCTCTGACCCCATACTTTAATTTGCTCAACAGCTGCTGCTCTGAAAGTATCAGCAGCAGCAATCAAAGTTTTATAGTTACTTCTAGAGGAAAGATAAGCTAATTTTCCAATAGTTGTAGTTTTACCAACACCATTGACACCTACTATTAGCCAAACATTTAATTTTCCTTGTTGAGGAACCAAAAGATTCTTTCCTGAATTAAGTATTGGTCTATCAATAATTACTTTTAATTCTTCCTTTAAAAATTTAAATCCTTCTTCTCCTCCAACAACCTCTTCATTTAATTTTTTCCTTAGAGAATTAATAACTTTTTCGGTAGACTTAACTCCAACATCAGCTCTTATTAACAAGGTTTCTAAGTCATCAAGAGATTCTGGAGTAAGAGGATCATCCCCTAATTTATCTAACAATTCAGTAACAAAACCTTTTCTTGTATCTTCCAAACCTCTTCGTAATTTACTTAACCAATCAATTTCATCTAAAGATATTTGATTAATTTTTTTGCCTTGAGCTGCTAGAACCATAGCGGACCAAGTAAAATCATCATCAAATTCTCCTAATTCAATATCACTATCAACTTTTGTATATGGAGAAATATTTTCTTTTTTTAAATTTTTAAAGTCCTCCTGTTTTTGCTCTTCTAAATTTTTTTCCTCCTGTTTTTGCTCATCTAATTTTTTTTCCTCTTGCTTTTGTGCTTCTAATTTTTTTTCCTCCTGTTTTTGCTCATCTAATTTTTTTTCCTCTTGCTTTTGTGCTTCTAATTTTTTTTCCTCTTGCTTTTGTTTTAATAATGCATAAGCTTGTGCAGCCCACTCACGCGAATTATCAGAATCAATATTAGACATTGATATTTTTTAACAAATATAATTGAATTGTAAAATATTATCTAACGATATCAAAGACTCATTTAACTTTAGCTGTTTGCAATCTTCTTAGAACTCCATTAATCATTTTCCTACCCTGTGTATCGCTATATTTATTAGCTAAATTTACTGCTTCATCACAAGCTACAGCAATTGGTGTGTCTAAAAAATTTATGTCTACATAAGCCAACCGCAAAATATCACGATCCACTCTTGGTAATCTCTTAAGTCTCCATCCATCCATTACGCCATCAATTTGAGAATCAATTGTTTGAATGTTGTTGATAATTTTTAAAATCCTTTGATAGACATCCTCTCTTATATCTTTTTGATCACTAGAAACAGCTAATTTTGGAAAATCCAACGTGAGAGAGATTGTATTCATAACACTTTCAATTTTATAGATTGATTTTTTTAATTCATCTCTCACATTACTAAAAGTAGAATTAGCGCCATCTTGTAATTCACTGTCTAATATATTTTGTGTGGCGATTTCTAAATCTGCTTCACAATTGTTTAATTCATCTTTGAAGTGATTTATTAATGAATCTAATGCAGAATCAAACATTTCTTCAACTTGAAACTTATTTAATCTAAAATTTCCTTGATCCTTAATTAGTCCCAGAGATAGTAAAGACAATTCTCGTGAAAGTGATCTATTACTATTCATCAATTAATTAGAAGTATTGGTTGAAGCTCTTAATTGCGAAAATAATTTAGAAAAAGTAGGGTTTGAATCATTATTCTTCTCGTCTGGATTTACAATCCCTGCAGAAATTATCGTTCTAAAAGCATCTTCAACAGATATATTTAAATCTTTAACAGAATTTATAGGAACTAAGGTATACCAACCTGTTGTTGGATTGGGAGCCGTAGGTATAAAAACACTCAATAATTTTTCATCAAGCTCAGGTTGTAAGGATGGACCAACCTCGCCTGTTACAAAACCAACGCTGTAGAGACCTTCACGAGGATATTCTACTAAAACAACCCTTCTAAAACGATTAGACTTATTACTTAAAAATGTTTCAAGAAGTTGTTTAAGAGTCTTATAAACAGCTCCCGCAACTGGGATTTTAGATAAAGTACCTTCCCCAAATTCCAGAAGCCACCTCCCAACAAAATTTCTTGCCATTAACCCAATTAAAAGTATTGCTAACAAAGGAACTGTTAAACCTAAAGTTAGATTAATTAAATCTTGCAACAAAGGATTTAAATTTATAAATGGATTTAATTGCTTAGGTACAGAAGTAACTAAAGTTAAAACAAATTTACTAACTAAAGATGAAAGCCAAATAGTAGTAGCTAAAGGTATAACAACTAACAAACCAGCAATAAGATCATTTTTTAGATCCTGTTGAAGCCTAGAACCTAGGTTCGAATCTTGATTTTGAGTAGATTCAACCAAAATAAACTTTTTTATTAAATTAACTTTACTAATAATTTAACCGTTTTTAAATGCTAAAGATATATTTTTTTTGAATAAATTTAAATAATTTATTAGTTTCAACCTAAAAAATACCATTTATATCAAAATGTACTCATAATATGATTATGGACAATGTTAGTCAAAATAAAAAAGATTTAAGTAAAAAATTAAAAGAAAGGGCTATTTATGAAGGATTTGCGGTCTCAGGTATATCATCAATACCTGGAGGTTCTAGAATAAAATTAAGAACTGACGCATTAGAACGATGGTTATCAAATAATTATCACAGTGAAATGGCATGGATGGAGGCTAACAAAAGAAAAGACATAAGATTATTATTGAAAGGTGCAAAAAGTGTTCTCAGTGTCGGCTTTAATTATTTAAGTGAAGAAAAGGAAAATAATTCAACATTCAAAGTTGCCAAATTTGGACAAGGTGAAGATTACCATAAGGTTATTTACAAAAAATTAAAAAAAATCGGCAAATGGATTAATAGTGAATTACCAGAGTGTAGATGGAAAATCTGCGTTGATACTTCCCCCCTTCTTGAAAAAGCATGGGCAGAAGAATCGGGTATTGGTTGGATTGGAAAGAATAGTAATTTAATTAATAGGAATTATGGATCATGGTTAACTCTTGGTTTCATGATACTTTCAGTAGATCTAATACCAGACAAACCCTCACAACCTCTTTGTGGTAAATGCGAAAAGTGTATTGAAAAATGTCCAACCAACGCTATTACTGAACCTTTCGTAATTGACTCAAATTCATGTATTGCTTATCACACCATAGAAAATAGAAAAAAAACTCTGCCACAAAAAATAGAAGAAAATTTAAATGGATGGATAGCTGGATGTGACATTTGCCAAGACATTTGTCCTTGGAATAAAGCTGTTCCTTTTAACACAACTTTTGAAACAAAAACAAAAAAATGGATAACGAATTTAAATGATGAAGCATTAAATTGGGAAGATAAAGAATGGGAATTAAATCTCAAAGGCACAACATTTAAGAGAATAAAACCTTGGATGTGGAAAAGAAATATAAAAGCAATCCTTAAAAATAATTAAAACATGAAAAAAATATTTACAAAATTTTTGATTTTATCCATATTTAGCGTGTCTGTTTTAGAAATGGATAAAACTAAAGCATTTGTTCCGGATTATTATCTACCTTCTCAAAATAATTTAAAAAAAGAGAGTATTAATATTGGACAACATGCTTATCAACTTTTATATTATGGCCAAATTAAAGAAAGCCTTAATCTTGCAAAATTAGCAATAAAGATTAATAAGCGAGACGCAAGATTATGGTTAATTTTATCGGAAACTCAAATAGCTAACAACCAATATGAAAACGCATTAATTTCATTAAATGAAGCTCAAAAAATAAATCCCAAAAGAAGTGGAATATATTTTTCTAAAGGAAGTATATATCTTCAACAGTCAAAATTTAAAAAAGCAAAACTTGCTTTAAAAACAGGTTTAAAAATTGAAAAAGATAACCATAACGCAATGTTTCAATTAGGAAATATATTTTTAATAGAAAAAGACTATTCAACAGCAATAAAACAATTTGAAGATGCAACAAAAATCAAACCGGATTTTTGGCAAGCAATCAATAATAAAGGTTTAGCATATTTTGAAAAAGACAAAATAAACTTATCAAAAACATATTTTAAAAAAGCAATTGCCATACAAGAGAATGCCGAACCCTTACTGGCACTTGCAGCATGTCTAAGAATTGAAGATAGAGAATCAGCAATATCTTTAGCAAAAAAAGCTTTAATTCAAAATCCAAAGTATGTAACTTACAAGTACAGAAAAGAGCAATTATGGGGAGAAAAACTACAATATTCGACGGAAAAACTTTTTGAAATTAATGAACTTCAAGAAGAAGTATTATTTGCAAAATCAAAAATAGATAAAAGTTCGTAAATTGAAACACTGGTAAATATTAATTTACCTATTAGTCTTAATTTATAAAAAGAAAGCATCTTTTGATTTGCAATTCAATGGATAAAGAAAAATTCACGTCTATATCACTGCGAGAAGAAATGCAAAGATCATATCTTGAGTATGCAATGAGTGTGATAGTTGGACGAGCATTGCCAGATGCTAGAGATGGACTGAAACCCGTACAAAGAAGAATACTTTTTGCAATGTATGAATTAGGTCTTACGCCAGATAGACCTTTTAGAAAATGTGCTAGGGTCGTTGGAGATGTTCTGGGCAAATATCATCCTCATGGTGATCAAGCAGTATATGATGCTTTAGTAAGATTAGTTCAAAGTTTTTCGACAAAATATCCTACTCTTGATGGTCATGGCAATTTTGGATCAGTTGATAATGATCCTCCTGCTGCTATGAGGTACACAGAAACACGTCTAGCGCCTATAGCTAATGAAGGTTTTCTTGAAGAGATTGGATCAGAAACGGTAAGTTTCTCTAACAACTTTGATGGATCACAGCAAGAACCTGATGTCTTACCAGCACAACTTCCTTTTTTATTTTTAAACGGCTCCTCTGGGATAGCCGTTGGAATGGCAACAAATATTCCACCACATAATTTGGGTGAAATAGTAGATGGTTTGGTTGCCTTAGTAAAAAATAAAGAAATTAGTAATAGCAAACTATCCAAAATCATACTTGGTCCAGACTTCCCTACTGGAGGCGAATTACTTTATAATGATTCAGTTAAAGAAGTTTATGAAACCGGAAAAGGCTCTCTAACCATAAGAGGAGTTATTAGACCTGAAGAAATTAATGTTGGAAAAGGAAAACATAGAAAAAATGCTTTAGTAATCTCTGAACTTCCGTATCAAATTAGTAAAGCAGGATGGATAGAAAAATTAGCTGATCTAGTTAATACAGGAAAAATAAGTGGCATTTCAGATATAAGAGATGAAAGCGATAGAGATGGGATGAGAATCGTAATCGAATTAAAAAAAGATTCAAATCCAGAAATAGTTATTTCTAATTTATTCAAAAAGACTGCCTTACAATCAAACTTTGGCGCGATATTTTTAGCATTAATAAAAGGTAAGCCCGTTCAATTAACTTTAAGAAGTTACCTCGAAAACTTTATAGAGTTTAGGGAAAATACAATCAGAAAAAGAACTAAATTTTTTCTGAAAAATACATTAGAAAAACTTGAAATATTAGAAGGTTTCTCAATAGCAACAAAAAATATAAAAAAAATTATTGAAATTATTCAAAATTCTGAAAATACAGCTGAAGCAAAATCGTTATTAATAAAAAATATACACCTTACTAACAGGCAAGCAATCAGCACACTTGATATGCCACTTAAAAAATTAACAACATTGGAAAGAGAACAAATTGATATTGGTATTAAAAAATTAAAAATAAAGAAAGAATCCTTAACTAATCTTCTAAATCAAAGAGAATTATTACTTCAATTACTTGTTGAAGAATTACTAATATTAAAGAAAAAATATAATATAAAGAGAAAAACAAAAATCCTTAAAAATATAAATCATGACGACGAAATAGAAACTATAAATAATCAAATACTGAATGAACTGATAAACAAAAAAGCAAAAATCTGCATAGATAATAGACTCTACTTAAAAAAATTAATGTTAAATAACTATAAAAGACTTTTTGAAAGTGAAAATAAACTCATAAATAATAAGAATCTTCAAAAATTCATTTGCAATTTTGGAAAGAATATAAAAATATTTGGACTTACTATCACAGGCAAAGTTTTTCAAATTAATTGGGAATCAAGTATTAATTATGAACATAAACTAGACCATAAGGTGCTTGGAAATACAGATCCAAATGAGATTATTAATTTCCATAATATTAATAAAGAATATAAAAATTATTTATGTACTTTAAGTTCTGAAGGAAAATTTAAAAAAGTTTTAATTGATGATGAAATGTTTAATAGTAATAGATCTTTTTCAATAACAAAATTAAAGAATAACGTAAAAATAATTGATTCATTTATCTCTAATGGAGAAGATACCTTAATAGTGTTAACTTCAATAGGGAGAATTTTTAAATTTAATTTATCTAATAAATATCTACCTGAAACTTCTAAGCAATCTCAAGGTTTATTGTTAATCAAACTTCTTCCGACGGAAAAAATCATTTCATGCTGTAACAAAAAAGAAAATGAAAATATTTATTTGATATCTAAAAAAGGCAAATTTTTTAAAATCAAAAATGATGATATATATGATGCAAACGAATCTAAGTTAGGTTATATCAACGAAAAAACTGAAATCAAAAATGATAATTTTATTAAAATACTACCAAGTAATCAATACTTAGAAATTGAGACCAATAAAAATAAATCAGCAAGAATAGACTTGAATAAATTATGTAATCAATCCAATAAAACAAGGTTTGAAATTGATTTCTTAAATTTAGAGAAAGATGAAAACATTATAAATTGCTTTCGCTTTGATAAGTTTTTAAATTAAGACTTATATTCATTTTCAACCCAATTTAAATACTCTTGGTTTACTGTACCCGTAACATATAAACCTGTAAAACAACTCATTTCAAGATCATTAAGTAACGAATCACATATTATCGAATTGCGTAAGTTTTCAATGCTTTGATAAACAAGATTATCAATTTCAAGTTTTTCTGCGATTTCCCTAATTGTTCTATCATGAGCTATCAGTTCATCTCTATTAGGCATATTAATGCCATAAACGTGAGGATAACGAACTGGAGGTGCCGCGGAAGTAAAAAATACTTTATTTGCCCCTGCATCTTTAGCCATTTGAACAATTTCTTTAGAGGTAGTTCCTCGAACAATAGAATCATCAACTATTAAAACATTTTTATTTTTAAATTCTGTACTCATAGCATTTAATTTTTGTCTTACTGATTTCTTACGTTTTTGCTGACCGGGCATTATAAAAGTTCTTCCAACATATCTATTTTTAAAAAAACCCTCGCGATATTCGATCCCTAATTGCCTTGCTACTTGCATAGCAGCAGGCCGGGAAGAATCAGGTATAGGCATGACAACATCTACTTCTCCTGACTTAATTGATTTTTTAATTGTTTCTGCTAGATAATCTCCCATTTTCAATCGAGCTTTATAAACGGAAATTCCATTCATTACAGAATCAGGTCTTGCTAAATAAACATATTCAAAAGCGCAAGGAACCAACCTTGGATTTTCTGAACATTGCTTTGAAAAGAATTCACCATTATTACTAATAAAAATTGCCTCTCCAGGTTCTACGTCTCTTACCACTTGATAATCATTATTCTCCAAAACAAGAGACTCACTTGCCACCATCCACTCATCTTTATGATTATTGTTTGAAATTCTTCTGCCTATTACTAAAGGTCTGATGCCAAAAGGATCTCTAAAGGCTAGCAAACCATGACCAGAAATTAATGCTATTGAAGCATATGAACCTTGGATTCTTTTATGCAAAGTTTTAACTGCATTAAATATTAAATCTGGGTGTAACTCCTGATTATGTATTTGATCTTGTAACTCAGTAGCAAAAACATTTAATAACATTTCTGTATCGCTAGAAGAATTAGTATGTCGCTTGTCTACATTAAATAATTGTTTTTCTAAATCTCTAGTATTAGTAAGATTCCCATTATGTATTAGTACTATTCCATAAGGTGCATTAACATAAAAAGGTTGTGCTTCTTCTACGCTTTCAGCAGAGCCTTTTGTTGCATATCTAACATGGCCTAAACCGATTTTTCCTATTAAATTTCGCATATCTCTAGTCCGATAAGCAGTATTTACCATACCTTTAGATTTATGAATATGAAAAACAGTATTTTCCATTGTTGCTATTCCCGTCGAATCTTGCCCTCTATGTTGAAGTAACAAAAGGCTATCGTAAATTTGTTGATTTACATCTTTAGAAGAAACAATCCCTACTATTCCGCACATAATTTAGTTTTTTAATAATTGAAATAGTTGAATATTAATATTCATATCTAAAAATGATTAGAAATACTTTGGTTAAATTTGTCAACTAAGTCATCAACTTTAATGTTGCAAACTTTGTTATTTTGTATATTAATTTTTAAATAGTCTTCAGTTACATATCCTATTTTTTCTACATAAAAATTATGCGGAAAGTTATTTTGAAAACTTTCTAAATAACTCAACCATTTTAATTCCTCTTTTTTATTTATTGAAAAAATAATCCTTGAACCTCCTTCAGAAAACAATATATTATCTAAGCGATTACAGTCATAATTTAACTCTATAGTTGCACCTTTTGAGCCCAAAATACAACACTCTGATAGAGCGACAGCTAACCCACCATCACTAATATCGTGAGAAGAAACGATAAAATTTTCAAGAATTGCATTTCTCAAAAAATTCTGGCAATATTTTTCAGCTTGTAAATCAATCTTTGGAGGTCTACCTGTAATTTCTCCATGAAAATATTCCAAATAAGAACTAGCAGCCAAAGTCGATTCAGAAGCACGTGAACCAAGCAACCAAATTTGATCATTAATATCAATCCATCCGCTTTTTACAGCCTTATTTACATTATCTATTTTTCCTACCATACCAATAACGGGAGTGGGATTAATAGGGGTTATTTTATTATTGTGATTTTTAGATTCATTGTATAATGAAACATTTCCTCCCGTTACAGGGGTTTCTAAGGCAATGCAAGCCTCAGAAATTCCATCACATGAAGAAGAAAGCTGCCAAAATCCTATCTCAGTTTCAGGTGATGGAAAATTTAAATTATTCGTAATTGCTAGCGGCTCAGCACCTACGCAACTTACATTTCTTGCAGATTCAGCAACGGCAGCAATACTTCCTCTAAACGGATCAAGAGAAACCCACCTACTATTACAGTCAACAGAAGCTGCGACACCTCCAAAATTCTTATTTTTACTCTTTTCATTTTGAGGTCTTAACCTTACCAAAGCAGCATCTGATTCACCAGGTTTAAAAACCGTGTTTGATTGAACTTGAAAATCATATTGTTTAAATATCCATTTTTTGGATGCTATTGATGGATTAGAAAGAAGTTTTAATATAATTTGAGAAAGTGAAAAATTATTATTTTCTTTCTGAGAAAAAATATTATTATCAATAATTTTTGGCAAATTATTCTCTGTCCATTTCCATTTATTTAACAAATAATTAGGGGGTTGATTCATCACATGATGAAAATTTATTGGAGTATCGTCAGATAAAGCTGAAGTAGGAATTTGAGCGACAATTTTATTTTTATGAGAAATGATAACCTCTTTCTTTTTTATAACTTTACCCACTACTTTTGCAAATAAACCCCATTTTTCAAATTGATTGACTAGGTTATCTAGTTTTTCCTCCTTAACTACAAGCAACATCCTTTCTTGAGATTCAGATAATAAATATTGATAAGGTGACATATCATCTTCACGAGAAGGAACCAAATCCAAATTTATCGAAATTCCTAATCCTCCATTTGCAGCCATTTCAGCACTACTACAGGTTAGTCCAGCTGCGCCCATATCTTGAGCAGCAATAACGTCTCCAGTTTTAAAAGCTTCTAAACAAGCTTCAATAAGACTTTTTTCGATAAAGGGATCGCCTACCTGTACAGCAGGTCTATTATCTAATGAACTGGAGGTTAATTCTGAACTAGCAAAACTAGCTCCACCTACACCATCTTTGCCAGTTGTATTTCCAACATACAAAACAGGGGAACCAACTTTTTTTGCTCCAGAACATACAATTTCCTCGGTTTCCAAAAGTCCTAAAGCCATTACATTTACTAAAGGATTTCCAGAATAACTATTATCAAAATCAATTTCTCCACCAACGGTAGGAACTCCAACACAATTACCGTAATGAGATATACCAGCAACTACTCCACGTAATAAGGCCGCATTAGAAGGTTCATCAATATTCCCAAATCTTAACGAATTCAAAACTGCAATTGGTCTGGCACCCATAGTAAAAATATCTCTTAATATTCCGCCAACTCCAGTCGCAGCACCTTGAAAAGGCTCAATTGCAGAAGGATGATTATGACTTTCAATTTTAAAAACAAGTTTTTGATTATTACCAACATCTATTACTCCAGCATTTTCT
>MDTE01188646.1_pt1 | contig 14232 bp, 8 predicted proteins | sample 811231 | NCBI WGS metagenome assembly MDTE01 (sample SAMN05326651, study PRJNA326480) | marine metagenome | isolation source: seawater | place: Indian Ocean: Red Sea | collected 2010 | reverse complement strand
GCTAGCCCAAACATAAGAGGCAACTTATGTATGCCAGCCCTGTAAGCGTTAATGATATCCCAAATTTGTACTGTGCTAAGATGCTTGTCGTCCCCGTAGTTGTTTACGGCCGGATGGCCATTGTAAACCTCAAAGAATTGTTCTCCGCGAAGTTGAATCATATCAGTAGGTTTAAGTGCCCATCCAAAATTAGGGTGATTGATATGCGGAAACATAGGTTGGCCTGTTTTTTTACGTTGTTCGACGACGGCGGTCACATTGTTTTGAATAACAGTTGCTATGCTGCTACCTCCTTGAGGAGGGATATATTCTTTCAGGTTTGTAGCGTTAAGATGAATTGGAACTCCTTGGAACTGGTCGGTGAGCTCTTCCGATTGAAGGAGCAAAAATTTTCCTTTAACACTCATCTTTTCCTTATATTCAGAAAAAGTTTTTAATCTGACTTTAGGAATATTTTTTTCTGTTTTGTGATCAACCCATTCAGGGCCAAATTTTTCTAGGTATTTTTTGAATGCTACTTTGCCGCCTGCGTTTTTCTCTGCATGAATCCAGCGAGTTCCTTCTGCAAGTATGTTGTGGTCAGAAATGCCTAAAAAATTGTAGCCATTACTTCGATACCAATCGGCGATCATCTCTGGATAATCATCGCCATCGCTCCAAAGGGAGTGAGTGTGAAGATTGCCTTTCCACCAGCGAGCTTCTTCCCCATAAATGCTTATGACAGGGAGGGCAAAAAGAATTACAAAGAAAGGGAACTTTTTCATGTGAATGAATTGAAAGTAAGATCTTGCGAGCTTATTTCCAAGACTTAACGATTAGAATTGAAAACGCTGGCATTGATAGATTCTTTGGTTTTCCAAAGCAAAGACATGCTCATTGATAGAGGAATCAGGACAAAAGCAATAAAAAGTAAAGGGCGCCAAGCTAGGATAAATTCCAGAATTCCAAGCATGAACACAGGGGGGTTATTAATTAAAGGAAGTAGCAACATAAAAGCGACCCCCATTGGAATTACTGACAATAGGCTCCGGTTCATTTTGGAAAATAATTGGGATTCAACTCGTAGAGTCTCATCGGGTAACATCGCTGACAGCCTTGCTAATACTTTGTTGAGCGCCATTAAATAAAAGACGAATGCTATAGCCAGTAGCCAAACGGCAATTCCGAAATAAATTTCATCTGGCGCCCGGTGGTGCCAGTGCAAAAAGGGTGAAAGGCCTAGGTTTATTAGCCCCCAAAGCTTTGCTTGGAAAAGCGCATTTTGCCAAATGCGTTCTTGAGGCTGAAATACCACGAACAGCCGTAATCCATACCAAAGCATTCCGAATGCGACAGAGGGCAGAAGCATTCCCATGGGATAGGCTGCATCAGTCCAGTTTGACATAGTGGACATAACAGTGACGATCAAAGTGGTAGGGAGTCCCCAAAAGAGGATGGATGACCCTCGAACAACCTTTGCTAGAGAAGGAAGCAAATCAACAGAATGGATTTTTGATTCCTCCATTTTCACAAGTTTAAATAGGTTTTATCTTTCAGTCCTTGAGAGTAGAAATTTATTATTTTTGTTCCTTCCGAAGGGGGAAGCTTCCCGCTTTTTATAGCGCAATCTACCTGGGCATTAATATTATCTACGAGATCCTTTTCTTTATACTGAACCATCTCTAGAACCTCCGCAATGTTTGCCCCGTCAGTTGCCTGATCAATGTAATAACCTTTTTTCTTATTGGGATCGATAAATACATGCACTTCGCTTACTTGGCCAAATAAGTTATGCATATCCCCCATGATATCCTGATACGCGCCCATAAGAAAAAAACCGAGAGGATACGGATCATCCCCGGTGATGGATGGAAGGTGCAAGGAAAGCGTTTGGCATTGCTTGTCCTGCCCGATGAAGCGATCGACCTGCCCGTCAGAGTCGCAAGTAATATCTACAAGGCGGGCTTCACGTTCAGGGGGCTGGTCTAGAGAGCGAAGAGGCATTATAGGGAAAAGTTGATTTAGAGCCCAGTGGTCTATGAGAGATTGAAAGACGGAAAAATTGCAGAGATATTGATCAGATAAATTTTCCTCAAGTTCTTGGATTTCTGCCGGGACCATAGATCGGCCTCCGAAATCAGCAACGACAGCTTGGCTTATTTCCCAGTACAACGACTCAACCTTGGCTTTATCCTCAAGCCCCAGTATTCCAAGATTAAACATGCTTTGAGCGGCTTCCTTAATTTCTTTTGCATCATGCCATGCTTCCATTTTTCCTGATGAAACAAGTTGTTCACGTAATTCTCGCAACTCTTTTACAAAATCGTGTTCCTTTTTGGAGACAGAGATTTTGGAGGATTTTCCGCTTTTGGTCATGCGTCCGAAAGCTTGAACTATAAGAACACTGTGATGCGCAACTATGGCGCGTCCACTTTCACTTATAATTTCAGGATGGGGAACGCCTTCGGCATTACTAACATCGGCAAGGTGGTATACGACATCATTAGCATATTCTTGGATCGAATAATTTTTTGAGCTTTCACTCTTCGAGCGGCTACCGTCGTAGTCTACAGCAAGCCCGCCGCCAACATCAAACCACCGAATGGGATATCCTAACTTATATAGTTTAGCGTAGTAACGAGCGGCTTCTTGTACTGCTTTTTTGACAGTAAAAATATCTGGGACTTGTGAGCCAATATGAAAGTGAAGCAATTGAAAGCATTCCGACAGGTTAATTTTTTTTAGACGCGTTACTAGTTCCAGTAATTCTGTTGTGCTCAGCCCAAATTTTGCATTTTCTCCTCCACTCTCTGCCCATTTTCCATCTCCTTTGCTCCATAATTTTACCCTTATCCCCAGAGTGGGCTTTATCCCCATCGCTTTTGACACTGTCAAAATGGAATCAAGCTCTTCCGGTTTTTCAATAACTAGAACAAGGGTCTTCCCCATCTTTTGGCCCATCAATGCTGTTTGAATATAGGAAGTGTCTTTATATCCGTTACATATAATAAGAGATTTAGAACCTTCTTGGAGTGTTAATGCGGCAAATAGTTCCGGTTTGCTGCCGACCTCCAGGCCGATTTGATGAGGCTCTCCAGCGGCAAGAACTTCTTCTGCCACCTCCCTGCGATGGTTTACTTTTATTGGGAATACTCCTCTATATTTATTACCGTAATCAAACTCACCAATGGCATTAATAAAAGCGGCATTGATGGTCTTTACCCGGTGGCGAATAATATCCTGAAACCTGATTAATAAAGGGGCCTTTAAATTGAGTGCCTGCGCTTCTTTAATGATATCACAAAGGGGGATTGTTAACGGTGAATCATTCGGTTGCGGGATAGCTACAACATTTCCTGTTGCGTCGATATCGAAGTACCCTTCGCTCCAGCGGCCGATATGATACGCTTGTTTAGCGGTATCAATAGACCATTCGTCTTCAGACAAATTAAAAGAGTTGGAACTCATACCTCCAAAAGGGACGAGCACTATACGAATGCACGAAGTGAATTCAATCGAGAATGCAAACTTAGGGGCTGCGAAGCATAGTAATTAAAATAATTTATATGGACCAATCCCGTTAGATCTTTGGCTATGTGTATTATCAATAATTAAAGGAAAAAATTTCTTTAGTTCCAGACCTAGGCATAAGCTGGCCACTAGTAAGCTTTTCTTTCCCATTGATAATAACACGTAGGGTATAATGGACGGGCTCTGCAGACTTAGTATGTTGCCTATAGAAATTGGCGTATACGCTATATTTCCCGCGAGGAGCCTTGCTAGTTGGCCAAAACAGATTTTCGAATGGATACTTAGATCGAGGGGTAGCATTCATATCCACGTCTAAATTACCTCCAGATGCGGAAAGACGATTCTCAAAATTAATTAATGTTCCGCCAGGTTCCGTACATGATAAATCAAGATCGTTGTATCCATTCCAAGCAAGGGTAATTTGAATATCTCCAGAACCGGCTTTTATATCTTCTAGGCGCTTTGAAATATCAGAGGCGGTTATATTTTTTGTGACCACAGTTTTAATTTCAGCTGGAATGCCATTTGAGATGGGAGCAGGATCTGAAACGGATTTCGGACTAGTTGGGGCAGTTGCATTCGAGTCTGTAAGACTTGTTGCAGGCTCTTCAGTTATATTATCAAGTGCCCACAATATTGGGCCACCACGATCTTCATCCTCCATCTTGGGATTTCCCCATAATAGTAAAAGAATTATTCCAGAACCATTCGATGATTCTTTTGCTAAACTGTTTAAATATAAATCGGATGGTATAATTGTTGGGTCCTGATATTTCCAAGGCTTAGACATATTATTGTTCAAATATAATTTTAAACCCTGCGAAAGCCCCGATGTGTCAGTCCCAGTTTCAAGGTCAGAATTCATTAAGGATGCTAGGCTCTTTTGACTTGGGAAAGGCGCCTTATCTCCCGCGATTAAGATATTAGCTTGTTGAGAGACAGGCATATTTTCAGGGAGATCAAACGCTACAAGAGGAGATAGAGTATGATGTTCGCCTGATAACATCCAAATAATATTGGCAGCAGCCGCAGGCCCGCAGAGAGAGTCTCCCCAAGAGGCGATGGAGGTTTGAGAAAGATCTGGGATAGATGATTGCTTCCATTCAGTGGGGAGAGTTTCACCATTTGGAATTCCATTTTTTACAACAATAGCTGCGTATATACATCCTACAGCTTCGCCGGGATAATCTATAAACCACCACCTTCCGTCTGTGATCAGTGGAAGTTCAATGGGATCATGGACAAATTGATGAGAGCTGCCCGGGCCAGATTCATCTCCCGGGTCGCAGATAAAAATTTTTTTACTTTGCGGATCAGAAAAATTGAATCCAGCCATCGTAACGGCATGATGCCCTGTGATGTTAATGATCTCTTTTGCGTCTGAAGGCATGGACGCAGGCAGCATTGATAGAGTGTTTGAGAGGCCCGGAGGCGCCTCGGTTGCTTCTCCTGGTGGAGGGCAGGATGAATGAGTAAGAGGCACTTCATAATTTTGTAATAAGAGAAAAATGATCAGGACCGTTACAAGCAGAATAATGGCTGTAATTATGGCTATTAAAGGGGCCTTGGAACGGCCAGCGTTGTAATGTGGAGGCTTCATGCTTTGGGAAAGGCAATGGGCATAACTATTGAGGGTTGGGAATAGATCCTCCCGTGGTGACAAACACTATTTCATAATCTTCAGGCTCAGGTTCCCAGCCGTATTCTATTCGTAAACTAACTGCCTGTCGTTTCGCTATATTGAAAGACGCAAACGAGTCTGGCCAAACTGCAAATGATAAAAATTCGTCCTGCCTGTCGATTGAGCTAAGGTAATTCGACCATTCTAGATGGTTATCAGTAATATTCATTCCCTTACTTGCAATTGGGAATGCTTTATCCCCGACAACGCCCTCATCCCATTTGATGGACTCTTTGTTAAGAGTTTTACTCCCACTTTTGCTTCGCAAGTGAGTGGGATAGAGCTTGCCATGCCGGACAATGATCCACACAGGGCTTTTTGTAATCGCTCTTTCTCTGGGGAGCCGCATGCGAACGGTTCTTTGCTCTTTAGCTGCATTTTTCTGAGCGAGTAGTTCCACCTCTTTTTCTTTAAGGGTGTCGAGTTTGGATTGTTGCACATGTAAAGCAGCTTCTTGCCGTGCTATTTTTTTCCGGGCATCAGCCAGATTTTGTTCGATTTTTTTGAGTAGTTCAGTCGAGTTGAGCACGAGTAAATCTTTTAGTTTATTGCGTGATTGCCTTATTTCAGATTGAACCGCAGCTAAGCTTTGTTTTGAAGTAGCCAAAGATTCCACCAAGGTTTTAGTTTTGGGATTATTTTGTTTTGCCCAGTCTTGTTCTAGTTTGGATCGCCGCTCTTTTAGTGTGGCAACTTCAGCCATTTTGCGATCCAACTTTCTTTGTAGCAACTGAACCTTCGCAGAGTTTATAGATTCAGAAGGAATTTGAGACTCCGTTTCTTGAGCAAGAAGTGCAACTAGGATCGCGATCAAAATAATTCCGCCAAAGACATTGCATACGGTATCAAGTAACAGCCCTGTGCTGTCCGAATTATTGAAACGGGGCTTTCTCATTCTTCCAAGTCTCGCGTGAACTCCATTTCTGTTTTTTCTCCCACGGCGTCGGATCCAACTTGTAAACCCTTATCCGTCGCTAAATCCTTTAGCTTTGCATAAAGATCTACTCCGGATGGGCGAATATAAAACAGCACGTAGTCTTTTGCTGGGCTTAAAGGCTTCAGTTCATTGTTAAGAGCATCAAGTGACCGATTTTCAGGGAATTTTTTTTTGTCTTCTGGTCTATTAAATCGATCAATTTCAATTCCGCTGCCAGAAACGGTGACAATAATAGGCTCCCTTCCCTCTTTTTCCAATGAGGGGATCAGCCAAAGTTTGTTGGCATCCTTTATTAGCGTGTTTAAGTTTTCCTGGATTGCTTGAATTTGCTGCTTTTGTTGTTCGATAGCCGCTTCTTGTTGAGAGGAAGATATTTTTAATGATTCAGATTTTACCTGAAGATCTTCAACTTGCTGCTTCAGTTTATTTAGTCCCAGTTTTTCAATTTCCTTTTCTTGTGCTTCTTGTGCTTTAACTACTTTTTGCTCGAGCTGAATCAGCTCATTACTTTTGCTTGTAAGGGACTTCTTGGTCAGAGCTAATTCAGCTAATAATTGATTAGTGTTAGGGGCTGTTGCCATCTGGGATATGGCGATCTGCAGAGAGGAAATGGCAGATTCCAAATCTTCGCCGTTTTTTTCTGCAGTTCCCAATTGGGCTTCTAGTTGTCCGATAATTTTTCCTTTTCCGAAACTCGCTTCAGACGGGGTTACCAAAAAGAGAGTGAGCAATAATGTTATTAATAACAGGATACCCATGACGGACATAATTATATCCTGAAAAGAAAATAAACTCATTCCGGTTGCCCGGCCTTTTTTCATAGGTCTTTAGATCTATTATTGGGTGTTTTAACCTCTTGTTCAGATGGATCTGAACTATGCCCTGCTTCTGCTTTTATTGGGGCCTTTTCTTCTTTGATATCCGGAATATTTTTGGCAGTAGGAGCAAGGGGAGATCGGTCCTCCAATACGGATTCAGCTAACCGCAATTTTGAGATCACATGAGTGTGACAGTAATCATTACATTCATCTAAAAAATCGCTTTCTTTTTGTTGCATATAATTAAGATACAGTTGGATAATAAGGGCACATATCAATGCGACCAGCGTCGTTTCAAATGCAGTGGATAAGCCACCGGTGACGCTTTGCAGGTTGCCTTTTATAGCTTCTATATTTTTTGCAGCACTCAGGGTTCCTGCAAAATTCCCGATGGCAGAGCTTAGCCCCATCACCGTTCCTATAAATCCCAATACAGGGATTGCCCATACGGCCCCGCTGACCATGGTGTAGCTTGATGAAACTTGGTTTTCATCATTGTCTGCCTGGTTTTTTAGAATTGAGGCAACTTCACTAATGGCTCCTATATTATGAAGGCTTGCAAGCGCAGTCTGTACCCGGTTTAGAAGGATAAAGTGGCGAGGATTATCCACGACTTTGCGTAAACGGGTAAGCGCTGTTTCAGCGGTTTGTTCGTTTAGCACGAAGTCCGGATTTTGGGGCACAGTGGAAATGGATAACGCTCTTTTTTGAAGTGTTAATTTTCGTCCTTTAAAAAATAAAGAAGTAATAGAAATAAAAAAAAGAAGCATAGCGGGGCCAAGAGTCCAAACATTTCCAGAACGAAGAAACATATCTGAAATTGGTTGAAATGACTTAACAAATGACAGGCCAAAAATAGCTCCGCCAAATACGAAGAGAAGTACTAGAGCAAATAGAAGACTTAATCCCTTGTTCACACTTGTGTATCGGCCAGCATGAAATCCAAGGCGATTCTCAATGTCCTCTTCTAGCCAACTTAGTTCATAAGGGTTATCGTCAATTTTCTTCATAGATTATCAAATAGAATCAATCCGGGTTTGTAGAATTAGCGAAAAAGAGGTGGCAGCCATTTTGATGCTTCCTCTTTCTTAAAGCCGGCGAGCTTAGCATCATTTATAATTTTAGATATGATTACTTCTTGGTTGCCGGCAAAAGTGAAAACGGGGGAAAAGGGCATAGGCTTTTCGATTGAAGTGTATTTTTTTTGGGACTCATTCCAAGTGTATAACCGCGCTACTTCTCCTTTATTACTCCATCCCCACAAGTTATCGGCTTCTGATTTTTTTTCCTTCAATTTTAAATGATGTTTCCCGTCACGGGAAAGAGATACGTAGCCATTGAGATCAAAGCCTGCACTATAAGGAGAATAAACCATCTGGTATGCGAGAAGGGCAACTTTTTCAAAAGAGAATTGTCGGCTTTTCTCAAAGAACTTCTCGATTTCTCCTGATGGTTTTGGAACCGTGCTATTTTGTTTGGCCCAGTATCTTGGAGCGTGCAGCTTCAGCAATTCTGGGACCATCCAGTCTCCACTTTCAAGAGGCACTTTGAATTTTGATAAGTTGTCTAAATAATCTGTAATTATAGGTTTTGGGAGCCAAGAAAGATCCCACTCAATGGGCCTTAGTTGTGCTAGTTGGGTAATTTCCCGAAGGAGATACAGCTTAAACAGAGGATTTACATCCTGGGCATGGTGGATTTCATCAATTGTCTTGGCTAAGCTTCCTTCAGGGGTTCCGTATCCGCCTTCTGTTCCCGCTCGGATAAAAGTTTTCATTTCATCTGACATCTCACTGAACTTGTCACTGAAACTTTTATCTCCCTTGTGGCGCGCGATTCTTAATGAGCTTCCGGTCCAAAATAATTTATAGTGAGTAGTTTGATCATTATCCGGGCTATAGAGCTTCATTCTTACGACGATTCCATCAAGGCTCCAACTCCCCGTTCCGCCAGGGAACATTCCTTGCATTGAGCATGCCCCGTCATCTGATAAGGCAACGGATCCTTGGGAGCCTCCGGCCTGAAGGTTATATATGCCTGAAATCGTTTCAGAATTTCCTGAGAGAAGCCGCGGAAGAGGTGAGCCATGAACAAGATGCGTTTCTGGAGTTCGAGCGACCTTGGTGCGGTCTTTGGTGTCATATATAAGTCTGTGTTTCCATTTTAAGGAGCTCAGATTTCGGTATTCAGAAACAAATTTTTCGGGATTTAAAACGGGGTCGTATAGGATCATCCATTCTACTCGGGCTACATTTACTTGCGTATTTACTTTTGCCCCTGCAAGTCTCGCATCTAGGATTTCTCTAGAGCTAGCTCTCCCCACTTCTCCAAACATGAAGACGGGATACTCACGAACCATTTGGCGATTTAAATTTTTGTCTGACCCCCATTCTTGCATTTTTACCATGCTAGTATCAGAGATATGAGGATTGGCTAAAACGGACTCCATTAGCTCTCCTTCTTTTGGCAGCAGCGTAGCAGGAGCAATTTGAAATTGCGGGTTGTCCTTAAATTTGCTCCATGCCTTGAGCTGGTCTTTTTCAGGCATCAGTAAACTCTTAAGCAAATCATCTTTAGTGATATCTAGAGAAAGAATCCGTCGAATAGCAGCCTTTTGTTCTTCAGTGGAAAATTTAGTAGCACTCATTTCTTCAATCCCGGATAAATAGTCAGGCAAAAGATCTGTGGTGGTTTTCTGCTTATCTCCACTTTGCCAGCGTTTTAGTTCTTTGTTTAAAGAAGCAAGTTGGTTTGTCATTACACCAAATCTCTCTACTAGTTCTGTGCGGATGTTTTCCTGTTTTAGACTTGAAGGGAGCAACTTGCTTAATTGCGCAATCATAGGCGTGATACTTAGCATAGCTTCCTTGGTGTTTTGAGGGTTTAACAATTTATCAGCTTCATTAAGCTCGGTTTCGGCGCTAGCCAAAAGTGATGTAAACTTTCGGTTTCGGTCTTCCCCCACCTTATCGATGTACAAGTCCCACTCGCTAGATACATTTCCAAGAGCTTGGATTGCTTCATTCTGAAACTCTTTTGCTAAATTATTAACCGAACTGGAACACTCATCGAGCTCGGCTTGGACCTTTTCCGAGGAGTGTTTTTCGAATCCTTCCTTTGCCCAGCTAGCTACCCCATCAATCCTTGATAACAAATCGGCCTTTAATTTTCTTTCTTTTTGACAAAAAGGTGCCACTTGGTCGAGAGCTGCTGCCAGATTACTTTTTTTGAGCAGGCCGGAGTGTTGGTCTTGAATGCGTTTTGCAAGAGCTTCGGATGCCTGAACTTTTCGCTCTTGAATTAGTTGTTCTAAATCTGCGGTTAATCCCGACGCCTTTTGATTCTGCAAAATGAAAAATCCGATTGTTCCAGCAAAGATTAAAAGGGCAATGGCTCCGGCAATTCCTGCGTTACGGCGAACCCTGTGTTTCCTGATTATTTGCCCTCTTAATAGTGTGACGGTTCGCATATACCGATCTTGTAGCCCTTCCGGCACTTCACGTCCTGAGGCTTCTATCTCTCTCCATTTCTTGGCGAGTTTGTCCAGTTCAAGTTTTCTCTCTTCGAGATTCAAGCTGACGCTTGCTGTTTGTTGTTCTTCAACCAATTGCAGCATGTGCTGTAACTCAGAGATCAAGGCAGAGTGCGCCCGGGCAAGTTCATTGTCTTTCGCCTCAGAAGTCCCCCAATTTCGAAGAGCCCTTAAGTCTTCATCCATTTTAGAAGACAGTGTTAGGTCATATTGAAGTTGTAAATCATTCACCTGATCTGTGGCGGCCAATACCTCTTGCCATTTGTTTGAGTCCTTACTTATTAATGCATGATCAAGTAAGGCGCGACAGCGTAATACAAGTGCTTTATCCCAAACAGGGTCAGAAATTGTTTTGTTAAATGTTACAAAGTTAAGAGATTCAATTTCGTCTGACAGTCTTAATACTTCTGAAAAGTTTTCTTCTTCTACAGCTTTACCAAGTGGATTAATCAAATCATTGAGGATTTGTTTGCGAAGTCGGGTTGCTTCTTTTTGATAGTCTTCGTCCTCAGGCTGTACCTTAAGGATGGATTCCAGCGCATTATATGCTTTTTTCCAATCCCGCTTAAGCACAGCACCGCGGTATTGCTTAAAAAAGTCATGGTCAGCTTTTATTCCCTGAGCGTAGGCTTCTTGTAGGGTTTTGACGGCCTCTCGGTCCACGGGTTCTGGAGCCTGCCAGTTATTATTTTGGCAAAGAGCAGTCCAGTCTTTGATCTTTCGAAAAGAAAGGCAATTGATCAGATCAAGGACTGCAGGCGGGGCTTCTGCCAGTTGAAGCGCCTGAGCGGAGTCTCCGCCGCGGATAATGCGTTGGCAGGTGATGAGACGAGAGTTCGCCTCCTGCATGGTCTGAGTAAAGCTTTCGGCCATCTGGGATGGTTGCAACGACTCATCAGGACTTTTGAGATAAGACTCAATACGCCTAACTAACCTTTCCGCTTCGGTAATATTCATTTCTTCGTTGGAACTATATCTTCTACTGAAATAATATAATTCCAGTTATTATTGGTTCCGGAATATTTTATTTTGATAGTAGCCTTAATAAACTTATAATCTTTAAGAGGCTCGCTCTTCATTTGATCCACAACAGCGTTATATTCATTTATGTCTTCAGAGTGGACATCCGAGAAGGATTTGTTGTTCTTGTAGTTTTTCCTGTAAGAAAAAGTGTAATCAAGGATTTCACCCCCCCCGTCTATGGGCTCTTTTTTGAGCTCGCTCTGTTTTGGAGAGCCTAAGTATGCAATTAAATTTTGATGATAAGTTGTTATTGGTAGGCGGGGGTAATTCTGTTGTCTAAATCTGTTGGCCACTTTATCAAAATATGCCTTGAACGATTTCGATAACTTAGCTTTAGCGGCCGCTACTGCATTCTTCGCATCACTAAGGGCTGCTTCTTGTTTTGCTATTTTCTTTTTGAGACGATCCAAGAAGTCATCGTACACAGGCTGAACGAGTTTGTTATTTTTTATTAAGGAAAACTTTTTCTCAAAGCCATTAATTATTGTTTCCTTTAGGGCAAGGAAATTTATTTCATTTTTCTCAGCCTCGATCTGTGTAGTGCTTTCTTTGTAGTCAAGCTCAATGAGGGGCTTCGCTGCCGCCAGAGCCTTCTTTTCAATAATTGGTTTAATGCGTTCCAATAATTTTGTTCGGTGTGAGGTATTTTTGGCGGCTAACGTCATGTAATCGTCTTTCATTAGCTTATCCCATTTATCTAATTGAGCTGAAAGGTCTTCTAATTGAGCTGAAAGGTCTTCTTCCTTTTTAGGATTGTCGAGAGCATTTTCTATATCATCAAAAACATGCTGAACTCGAACGCAATTAAGGTAATTGAAAATTTCCTCTTTACGGCTTTTCTCAAAAGGGAGCAATCCATTGTTCCAATTTTTCCAGTGTTCGGCGGCGGTTTTCTGATCAGGGGACTGCTTATTATGATAGACCAAATAACTAGTAACATACCCCCCAGTACTAGAATCATCCTCGGTGCTTTTTTTAATTCCTACCAGATTAGCCGTTTTTTTGTTTTTGTAGTAAGCGATTAGTTCCTTTTCACCATTTAATACTTCCGGATATTTATTATCCTTATCTGTTATTAAGTAAAACGTTGGTTCCTCCTTTTCTGCAGGGTGTTGGATTAACAGCACTTTGTTTTTGGATCCTCCGAAGTTATCGGAGAACACAATTATATTTGGATTTTTTTTTGGAAATGCTACGCCAATCAGAACGGAGGCAACTATAAATATTATCAGTAAAATTAAATACTGGCTGAGCTTATTCCCTTTTGCCTGAGGCTCATAATCGAAGTCTTCTTCTTTTTGCCATGCGAGATTGTTGGCAACTTGCGACATTGTATTATCCCTGGGAATATAAATGCTTTGATTTTGTAAAGAGGATTGAGGGGCATGAAGTTGGGAGGTGCTGGCCAGTACAGGTTTTATCGGCTTCATGGCTTCAAGCTCCGACAAAAAATCACTTATTATCTTATCTATAATAGATTTTTGATCATTAATAATATTCCCATATGCTTTAAGCTGTTGCAGTTCTTGGGAGAGGTCTAGTTCTATGAGCTCTTGTCCCTCTAATCGATTTTTAGCGTCGGTGATTTTGGTTAAAGACTCGCCATTTAAATGTTCTGCCTTTTTATACCCTATATCAGCCTTTTCCAGAGGCCCCTTGAGATCGCCTTTGGTGTTTTGATTAAGTCTAGCCTTTCTTCCTCCTTCATCTGTCAGGTGATCATACTCCGTACTAAAATCATGAGTAGTTTTTGAAATAGTTTGGGATACTTGTTCTATTAGTTTGAATTGATAGGTCAGGGTTTTTTCTGATTTATCAATTTTTTGATTTGCTTTTGCAAAGGCAGCATCTTGTGCATGGCAAATGGCTTGTTGCTGAGCATGCGCATATAAATCTATAAGTTTGTTTTCGTCATTATCTGGAGCTTCTATTCCGTTACGCCCCGGATTCTTAAATGCAAGCAGCCAATCTCCTTGAAGCTCGACGGGGCCCTCTAATTTAATTAGTGGTTGATTGGCTTCTTTAAGAATGTCGCCGCATGTAGCGGGCTCATTGCGGACTCCTACCCAGTCAAATTGCGACTGAGCATCTTTAGCTTGTAAAAAAGAGGTGAATGTATGCTGCCATCCATATTCAAAAAACTCAGGGAAGTATGCTTTTCCTGCGTTAAGAGCTTTGAGTTCATCTATGGGGTCCTCTTCAATGTACCCTGCGGGATGGGGCCAAGTGTCGTGCCAACCTTGCCACGATTTGAAGATAACTGCTGGAGATGGGACGTTCCTCCAATCATTTTCAAAAACCAAATGGTGTGCGAGGTAGTTGGACCGACCTGTATGGTCAGCCCCGGCGTCGACGATTCGCGTGAGAATTCGGTATTCCTTTCCAGTTAACGTGAGTTTGCGATAGACACAAATAACCGGGTTTTTAGTCGAGGTTTCCTGTCCTGGCAGCGTTAAATGTGAGTAATAGCTTAGTTGTTCTAGGGGAAGAACGAGCCCATCCCGAAGATTCTTACTTTGCGCAACGGTACAATAACCCCCAGAGCCTGCTTTTAGCCCTCTAGGTGTGCTTGTGAATATCAGTTGCTCGGGCATGGGTCAGGGTTTTATTGATGGAATGAGTGAAGGGATTGTTTGGGAAAGAATCCACAAGGGAGGAATTTCTACCATGTGGGGATGTAATTTTTCCGGGTCAGGGGCGGGAACAAAGCCTTGAGCTGTTTGTACATCGG